>Ga0307517_10007504_pt1 | contig 15860 bp, 16 predicted proteins | sample 23_EM_MG_FD_194515 | JGI IMG/M metagenome (GOLD analysis project Ga0307517, IMG submission 194515) | Populus trichocarpa ectomycorrhiza microbial communities from riparian zone in the Pacific Northwest, United States - 23_EM | ecosystem: Host-associated > Plants > Roots > Unclassified | place...
AGTGGACACCTTTTCAGAATTTGTATTTAATGTTATGGATGTAATCACTTATCATGTCAAACAGTCGACCTTTCTGGTAAACCTTTCAATGGTAATTGACATTCAAAATCTTTAACATTCTTGTATAGTATGTCAGAAGGACCCACTTAGCATCTCTGTTTCTTGTTTCATGCCTTTCTACTACTGTCTGAATGATTCTGCTGTTCAGTTGGCAAATGATGAATTTCTGGGGGTTATTATAGTGCTTATTTGGTTTGCTAGGTCTTTGTTTTGCTTGCTGGTTTTGTTTCATTTTTCTCAATTGTTCTGGTTTTGATTAATATTGCTCATGCACAGCAACCCAAGTATGTAGACCCCCTCAATTTGACTGCAATGGCATGTCCAGCTTTTCCACTGTGCCCATTGGCAATAACCGAAGCTGAACGGGGAATACCTGACATCCTCAAACGTATTAGAGCTGTATTCGAGAAGGTGTGTTCATTCAAATGAGTTCATCAGAATTGAACCAAGCTTTTGATAGATGAATGTAGTGAATTGTCAATTGCATGCAAATGAAAATTAAGACTATTTACTGGTAGTCTTTTGTGATTTCAGGTTGGTCTCAAATACAATGAATCTGTGGTAATAAGGGCAACTGGCTGTCCCAATGGCTGTGCCAGACCATACATGGCTGAACTTGGATTTGTTGGTGATGGCCCTAATAGCTACCAGGTATACCAAGGACTGAATTGATGTCCTTCTTTTTGTTTGTTTTGTTTCAGTATTACAAATGAGAATTAAAGGAAAACGTAATGAACCATTTTTGTTGTTTTTAAACAGCTTTGGCTTGGGGGAACACCCAATCAAACTTCATTAGCAAGAACCTTCATGAATAAGGTTAAGATTCATGACCTTGAAAAGGTTTTGGAACCTCTGTTTTATAATTGGAAAAGGAAAAGACAATCCAAAGAATCATTTGGCGACTTCACAAACCGAGTGGTGAGTATAGAGATTACTACCTTGCAAGTTATCATCTCTCAACCCATTTGAGGAAAAGTTAGCTTTTTCATGTTGAATATTTATCCAATCCTTTTGAAAATTTCCAGTAGTCTAAAGATATTGACTTCAATCTCATTTATCAGGGATTTGAAACTCTTCAAGAGTGGGTTGAGAAATGGGATGGTGTGGTGGCTACACGGTCCACATACAACCTGAGACTTTTTACTGATAAGGATACATATGAAAAAATGGATGAACTTGCAAAATTGCAGAATAAGACTGCTCATCAGCTGGCCATGGAAGTTATTCGCAATTATGCTTCTGCCCAGCAAAATGGGAAAGGGGAATGAGTTTCCTACACGTCTTCTGCAATCTTCTTACCTGGCAAAATGGCTTGAGGTGAATGTGGAACAATCTCTCCTTCTATCCCTCTGTGCTGTTACTGGTCGGTAACAGCTGTAATGCTAAGTTTCCAAATCTTTTTGTATCACAATTTTGCTTGCTCAGGTTTTTACAAGACCTTTATTTTATATTGTTGATGAACCAGGCCTTGTATCCTATTAAGCCAAGATTTGTCTGAGTGTTTTTCATTTATTTATCCTGTAACAAAATCTCTTTTCCATGCATGTAATCATCAATATGTTTTCTTTTCAGTTTATTATCCAAGAATTATGCAACCAGTACCGGTCCTAGATAATGGAGTGCAAAAGCAACCTGGGAAACCTCTGTTTTTCTGTCATCCAGCAATTCTTGATGGGCAGCTTCCGCATTTTCATCTGAATTCTTTTCGCAGATGTACAACTAACTTGACTTGGTCCTGATTTGGAATTTTCGAGTTTTTGATGTTCCCATTTTTCATGTTTTTCAAATGGGATCGGCTGGATAGCGTGTTGAATTCCTGCACAATTGAGGTTCTTCGGTAGTCATATTCCTTCTTAGTTCATAGTAAACTGCATCTGGAAATTGAAGCTTAACCTCCAAAGGTGGCATCTTAAGGCAACTAGTTCAGTTTCAGAAAAAAATGGAAAATTGCTGCGATAATTTTGGAACAGATTTTTATTTAGTGGTGGTACATGTTTATTAAAATCCCCATTTCACCTTTCCAGGGTGTCGCCATTGATGTATTTTACCCAAAAGGAAAGGGGGAATACAAAAGGCAGTCTCTTAGGTATTTTTGTGGTTACTCCTCATGGTTATTAATTTGTTGCTCGTTAATTTGAATCACGAAGGGGTGTATTCTTATTTTTTCCATAAAATTGTACAGCATTAGCAACATAGTTTGCAATTGTCTGATTGATTACCACTGTATTTGACGCCACACAGAAGTATATTGGAAGCAGATCGAATGATTCATCACATATTGAATGAGAAATAGGTGTTTTGCTTTCCTATCGTTTGTAACTGTTGTTTGGTGTGGAGTTGGGGAAGATGCTAGCATAAGTAATGGATTCAACATCATTCCATGGAGCTCAAAAGCCAGGGAAGATGAGTACTGTGTCTAAATTCAATGAAAACTCGGGCTGTTCGATCAGCTAGGGTGGGTGCTGCAAGCCAACTCCAACACTTTACTAACATTTCCAACAGAAAAGGAGGTAAATCCTACGTTTTACCTTGAAAAACAGGGTTATTGGGTCCGAAGAATTGGGTTCAATGAAATAGAAGATGAGATTTGAAATAAAGAGGGCTCCCCAATAAAAGCATACAAGCGAGGACAACTTTTACATTACATCAATGAACATCACATAGAACATCAAATTCTCAGTTGCGGCAGATACGAGCAGTTGGCATTGTGACACAAATAGGAGCATACTTCTTCTTAGCTTCTGGGGTCCCTCGCCGAGGTTCTTCATCAGCGATGGCGACTCTGGCAATGGAGTAGGCAGCAGCAGCTGCAGCTGCAAACATCAAATCCCTCCTCCCACCGCTGCTCTCTTCTCTGTTCTTCATCTCCACGTTGACTCCCTCTGTGGCTCTTGAGGCCTTGGCCACAATGAGCCCTCTACGTGGGGTTGTCGAAGACTGTTTGGCCATGGCGGAACCAGTTAGGAATGAGGCTGTCATGGTTATGGATGCCATCTCTGCTCTGCAAATTTCTTGCTTCCTCTCTGTTGCTCAGTGTTTGTGTCTGACAATCACATGCACGTAAAAGAATGGATTGAACTGCTATTAGTTCTAGGAGTGTGAATGGCTGGCTCAAGGACTTGTTGGGAGACAACCATCCATTTCCTTATCCCCAAAAAATGATTGGACGAATGGATTAATGCCATGTGTTGCTTTATCTTTGCCAGAATTTGTGGTTATGAAATCCTGTGGTCAAGAGTGGATGTCAAAGGGCTATTCTCGTGCTCAAAACATGCTCTGTTCTCCATGGACGTGGTTTCAACATGGAAAAAAGTAAATCTTGTGTAAATTCCTGCAATTCATTCCCAGGGATAACTCTCGAGGCTTCTATTTTTTACGATTCTAGGGCCATCAACATCCAAATTTACAGTTATATCTTTAAATTTCAATTGATTGTTACGAATCCAGGCATCTATTTGAAAAGAATAAATAATGATACAGTAGATAGTAAAAATTCTTAAAATTGACACCCTTGCTGTAGTATTATCTCAAATTTGAACATGCATGTCATCTACTATTTCTCTTCAATTTATTAGGTAAGCTCGTGAACCAGATCCAAATTCATTTATTTTGAGTTCGGAGAAGGTGATGCCACCTCCCCTGTTATTTAATGAACTCATTGATTTTGCACAACCGGTGAAGCGGCACGCAAGATTTGCATGCATCATTTATCAGTAGCATAGCAATGGAGTGAAATCTTTTAGACTATCAACTTTATGAAATTCCTCTTTTTAAAGATAAGATATGCCATCTCTCATAATCTTTGTAGTTCTACTCGGAGTTACACTTCCTTTCGTGTCGAAGAATTTTTTTGGTCTAAAAAATAAATATGTAGACTTTTCAAATATGTTTTTTTTTTATAAAAAATTCTAATTATAAATAAAACAACCAATTAAATAAGTTGAGAACGATCTATATCAATAAATAAATAAAATAATATTAACACGTTATTTGACCGGCCTAGCTGCAGGTCGGATAATTTTTTTATAACGCAAATGAATTAATGTGTGAATTTTATTAACGTATTTTTTGACAGTAAATAAAAAATATAACAATAAATAAAAAATTCGATGTTTATATATAATAAAATATAATAAAGATCATGCTTGTTAATAAAAACAAGTAAAATCTCAAGCTCATTTTTAACATAGTAGAAAAATAGGACAATATTGTAATTGCTATATTGAAACATCATTTCCTTAATCTTTGTATAATAATTTTTTTGTGTAAAGAAAAAAAAGAAAAAATTTAAAAATAAATTACAAAAGAATGATGATATAAACAAAAAGAAAGATATAAATAGACCAAGTATAGAGTGATAAATATTTTAAGTGTAAAGAATAAAATAATATTTTTCTTCTAAAAAAATGTAAAGAAAAAAAGAGAAAAAACTAAAAAAATATTACAAAAAATAAAGATAAAAAAATGATGATAAATATGTATAATGTAAAATGATAAAAATATCAAGTATAAATTACAAAAAAAAATATAAGAAAAACTTGTTTTTTTAAAAAAAAAAAAAACAAAAAATTACAGACTTATCCCTGCTACAATACCCGCTAAAATAACAAAATTAAAGAAAATTTTAATTGTGTCATTTATGCTGTAAAAGATGATTTACTTTTAGTATATGTATAATTATATCTTTAAATCTTTGATGCGAGAAGACTGTTTGATGGTTATTGTTCTAAATATTTTTTTTGTTTGGTAAGAATATAAATGACTCGTTTAATCTGCTTTCAATCTCTAAATAAAAGAATTTTGAGCACTGCTATTCAAACAGCAATCCATGACCTTAAAGTTTCTCTTTTCATAGTCCATTAGCTAAATAAAAAGCGAAGAGCAAAAGCAGTAAGAAATGAAAGAAACTTTTTTTTCTGTTTCAGGTTAGTGTTGATGCAACAGTAACTACACATCCTTCTCAGTTTTCCATGAGAAAACAAGGTCCAAGTACACGAAATTTATGCAGCAGCAGCAGCACATGAGAAAGAAACACTCACAGCACAGCTTTCATTTGAAATCTCTGTTCCTTCCACATAACGAGGTTGCACGCCTGTAGCCTTAACTTCTCCCGCTCCTCTCTCTCTCTCTCTCTCTCAGCTTTCATCAATTTTGGGTTCAAAATTGATGGTATATTTTGGGTACTGGACTCTTGCTTGGCTGCTCTAAGTAACCTCTCTTTTCAAATCCAAAATGGTACATTTTGGGTTCAATTATTATTATTATCATTATTTCACCCTAAAAACAATATAAGCATAAACTATTATCGAAGTACTTTCAAAAACTAAAGTTTAGTAGAAGTACTATAATCTGTCACAAGAGTCCGAACTCTGACTTCTCTCTGTAGCTCCAAACTGTTACTTCAACTAGAACCCGCTTCTCGGCAGGCCAATTCCTACATAATAAAACAAACAACCAACCTGTAATTTTTCAAATCAAAAAGGAAAGTTGTTTGTGCCAAAAATTTGTGTTCAAAACTCCAAACTCTCTCTCCTACACTGTATCCACCAATATAAAACGAAGTTGTTGTGAACTATCTGTGTTCAAATCTTGATCTTGAAACTCTTTTCCTTTCTTTGACAAGAAACCAAAGTGTATCTCAAAACCAAGAAGAAAAAAGGAAGAAAAAACTGAAGTAGCTGTTGTTCTTGAATGGATAAAGTATCGACAATAACAACATTGACAACAAGGAGACCAAAATGGCAATACCCACCAGCCCAACCAACTCCAAGAATCCTCCATTTACCTCGAAGGCCTCGCAGGAAACCACAAGTGCCAAAGGCCAATGCCACAAAGCCAAGTTCACAAAGAGACGAGAAAGGAAAGTTAGAGGCTTTGTTTGATCAAGAAAGAGGGTTTGCAAGAGGGGTTGTGCCAATTATGATGGCTAGCGGTAGCAGGGGTTATCAGTGCTTTGAGGAGGAGAGGGAGAGTGTGGTGATGGAGGAGGAGAAGTGGAGGTTTCAAGCTGAGATGTTGAGGGCAGAGTGTAATTTGTTGCGGATGGAGAGAGAGATTGCTGTCAAGAAGATGGAGAGAAGAAGAGTTCAAATGGAGAGGATTCTGAGATCTGCTGTTGAAACTCTGCTTTCTGTTAGTATTTCTCTTACATTTTCTTAATTTTAGTTGCTGTTTTCATTTGGGTTTTAACATTTTCAGTGATGTGTGATCGGTTCTTGAGAGTTCATAATTTTGATTCTTGGTAAATTTTAGAAAAAGAAAATAATTTACTTTTTAGGCATGGGACTTGAGATAGCCATGGCTCAACTCAAGCAAGCCTGACACAGCTACCAGTCTACTTTTTTATTCTCTCTTAACGTGTCAGGTTCTTGATTATTATTAACTAGGCCCTATCTATCTAGTTTGTATAGTTTTGTGATAGCCTCTCTGCAATCAAACAGAGCTTTCTAAAGGATATGATTTTGATCCTAATTTTAAATTTACCATACCTCTTTATTCTTTCTTTTGAATTTAGTTTTGTGATTTGTTTGCAGGGGAGAAAAGGGATTTGTGATGGCAAGGATGCGAGCATGGTATTGGATGAAGAGATTCAAGAATTGGTAGAGAAGCTAGAGAAGTTGCAAAGAAGATCAGGGGTTAAGGATTTAGAAGGTCGAAAGTGTAGTAATTTAGATAGACAAGTATCTCTTCTTCAAAGAGGGCTAAAGAACTTCGGAGGAGAATCGGACGAGATATGCGTTAAGGAGATCCAAGAGGTGGCGGAAGCAAGCATGTCCATAAAAACAAACTGCAGTGTCCATGAGACTTTTGCTTCAAATCGCAGTTGCAATGTAATGTTTAATCTCTCCTTGCTTAAGAATTTTTTCAGTTGCATTATCTTCTTTGTTTTAAGAAAACTAGATAGATGAATCCGACTGTTCTTGTAGTTTTTAGATTTCTGAACGAACAGTTCACTTCTATGAAGTCGAACAATTTCAATTTTAGTGCATTTATAAGGTGAATTGTCACTGTAATCAATGTGGTTTTGGTTTTCTTTTAAACGTTTTTCCTAAAGCAAACAGATTAGCATATATATGCCTGTTATTATTTTCGATGATTTTCAGAGGTTTACATGTCAATTACTGTCCTCTCCATTTATTTAGCAAAGAAATACATCTATAGTTTCCATTATTATGTCAGAGTTAACTTTGCATATGGCTAATTTCTAGAAGAGAACAATGTGCAGCAGATGGAGATACTGAGAAGGAAAATGGAGGGATTGTCGAATAGAAGCTTGTTAGAGAGAATGGAAGATGAGTATGGTTCAATGCACTCTACAGCCAGCAGTTCTGCTGCCAATTATGCCTCCACTTCCAAGAGAATAATAGAATTTCCTGATAAGCCTTCATCTTCAACAAGACAACCATGCAAGGTAAAAATCCACTGTTATTATCTGTTAGTTTTGACTGTAAACATCAATTATTCAAATGACTTTAGGAAGAGGGGACATCTTAATGATTGGAGTTACTGTTGAGCAAACCAAGCGTGGTTTAAGGGTATAGATTTGGTGACACTCCTAAAGTCCTAATCAATTTCAGCGAGGTCTGTGAAACATATGTTAAACAGTGCAGTGAATTTTTTAAATGACCAGAAAAAACTTAGTCAGCTTATTGGCTTTGTAGGATTTTAATATCAAATGTTCTATGGATGTCATACAATAGGTATCCATAATTGCTGTAACGTTGTTGCCTGAATGATGACGAAAGTTCTTCTACAGGAGGAGAAAACATGCTCTGGGTGCTGCAAGATCATAGTGCGGAGCGTCATAGAGCAAGTTCAGGCTGAGACAGAGCAATGGTCCCAAATGCAAGAGATGCTTGGGCAAGTCAGGAATGAGATGGAAGAGTTGCAGGCTTCTAGAGATTTTTGGGAAGATCGAGCACTTGATTCTGATTGTCAAATTCAATCCCTGAATTCTGCTGTAAGAAACCAAGCTCTATGTCGTCTATCTATTTCTTTCTTCATCTCCGAGGCATTGAATCTACCCGGTGGAAGTGTATTACTCAAAATACCATGGAACATACTAAATAGCTCAATGAAGTTCAAGAAAGTTAAAATGTCGAAATGATTTTGGCAGTGAAAACTATTTCTAAATGTATTAGAAAACACCTTTCCCCCTAAAAGTTCGCATTTCTGCAACACCCAACATTGAGAAAGATTCCAGCTATCAATTTTTGGATTACAAAAAGTAAACGTGGACAGTCTTGAATAATAGCCTCCTTAGTTTTATCTGCAAATGCTGATGGCTTATGAATCGATTTGTCTGAGGGATGAATAGAATGGGACTTTAGGCACTCAAGTTAAGGGTAAAAGACTGATACAGCAACATTTGATCCTAAGCTTGTCAATACATTTTGCATTTATACAAAATTAATGATGTGGCTTTCTACAGGTGCAAGAATGGAGACAGAAAGCCCTCTCTTCTGAAGCCAAGGCAAATGAGCTACAAAATCAGGTAGCTGTGCTTCAAGAGGAGCTCGAGAGGTTGAGGAAGGAAAGAGTTAAAGAGACATCAAGGTCTAAAAACTTACCATCAGTTTCTTTGGAGGCTCCAAATGAGACTGAGAAGCGAGTATTAGTTTGTCGTTTGAAGGAAAACCGTAATACTAATGATGATTGTCGCCAGAAGAAGGCCTTTAGTGATGGCAGCAGAAAGCCACACGCCTGCGCCGGTGGACTTGATGCTCCAAAACGGTCACTTTTTAGAGATATTGGAAATTCATCTCCCTTGGCGAGACAAAATAGTAGAGCAGTTTTCCCTTTGCACTACCCTGTGCAGGAAAACTTCAAATTCTGAAAATTCATCAAATTTCCCCCTTTCCCCCATCTAAATACATTGACTGTAAGAGAGCCAAACTTCAAATGTGTCGCACTAGAGAACAAGTCCATGTTTAGTTTGCGGGGGATCCAAGAATTACCATTGCAGTTCTTTTAGCTCTTGACACAAGTTCTCTACCTTACGGAATGTGCATCAACCTGTGTACTTGTGAAACAAAAACAGAAGTAGAAGCTTTTAACGAGACAGACAATACAGGATTCTAATAGCTCTAGGATGCCATTGCAAATGACAAGAAGACAAGCAAGAATCAGGAGCGTTTCATCAACATCGGTCGAAAAAACTATGTGAAGAATTCGTGGCATGAGATGCATTAAACACTGTTACAAGAAAGAAACGGAGATGCATCACTGATCAAACATTTCAAATGCACTAATCCTTCTCATTGATTTTTGCACAACAGGTGATCCATGATAGACTAGATAATCGTAACTCACTGGAAAATCGTTTAGATAGAGACGGGTTAAGAAGACTGAGGCCGGGATAGAGCGAGCCAGTTGTAAACAGATTTTGAGTTTCCCCTCTGTTGGGACTACTATCCTGCTCTTATGTTTTCTATACCCGTTCTTATATCAACTTCAAAAGAGATCCTCTTCATGGCATGGCCTTACGTTGATTGCCAAAAACTTATGATCCCGTTCATATAGAGGAGAACGGAAACAAGCAAAATATATATATGCTTAAATGGTTGCTGCAGAATGTTGGGCCCTTAGAGTCATAATAATATGGAATTGTGTGGGAAGATAAAAAAACGAAAGGTTTGGCTGTGGTTCAAACAGAACAAAGCTAAATTATACATCTGATCATGCGCCACATGTTTATTCATATACTTCTGAATGTTGAAACACATACCAATAAGAAAAATAGAGAAAAATATTAGTGAACAATGTCATAAAATTCCTAAAACTTGAAAATCCATCACCACAAATATCGCTAGCTTCTAAGGAGTCTTCACTGAATCCCTAAAACTAGAAAATTCATCAGCAAACCTGAACAGATGTTAGTTAGGAGAAAAGGCTGATGAGATTCTACCTAAACGTAAAACACACTAAGGTAGCTGCTGGGGAAGTTTGGGGACTTTGGTCTCAACAGTCGTTTCTGATGTTGACAGATCGACCGGTGCTTGCAGGAGAAGGATTGATTCGGAGATTCTCAGCTGGGAGGTTAGTGATGGTCTCAGGATTATCTTCCGTGCTACCATACAAATTAAATGTTTCAGCTAGATCAAATTGAAGGATGGGAGGATTCCATATTTCTTCTGGTAACCCTTTTGAAAAGTCGGAACTCAGAAGCATGGGGACAGGATCTTCATAAGTCTCTGGTAAAAATGGGACCTGGGCTGCAGAATAACTGTTGCAGAAGAAAAATAAGTCATCAAATCCAGCTAAAGGAGGAGTAGCCTGTTGCTGCCATGGATTTTCCCATGAATCATTACCACTGTTGCGGTCACCATCCATAGCAGCCAGATCATTTGGACCAATAAGGAGCTGGTGTTTCTGTGAAGAAAATTGCTCTCGATATTTGACAGGCTTCTGAATTTTCTTGTAAATCCTACACAAAACCCATTCATCAAGCTGCACCAAGAAAAAACTTGGTTACTAATCATGTTAAGAAAGAATTAAAAGCAAATGCTAGCTGTTGATCAATTAATAATTAGAGCTGGATTTTGAATATCCATATACCCTCATGTCATTTATGTTATTTCTGATTGGAGGAGCTGCAGCTTCCATTCTAAATTCATGCATCATCCAGTTGGTTTTATCACCCTTAGGGGCCTTTCCATTATAATAAACCAGTGACTTCCTATATCCAACAATAGCCTTATCGTGTACGATTTTCTTATCAGCTCCAGTGGCTTTCCAGTATCCGCCGCCTGCTGCTCGATTCGGCCTAGTTCCATTTCTGTACTTCTTGTCCCTTGGTGTAAAAAAATACCATTCCCTTTCTCCATAGTGCTTAAATTGCTCTATCATCGATAAAAACAACAAACTTAATTTGTAGTCATAAATCCATTAATGCTTATACATAAAACTATAAGAACAAAGTTGATTAAAAAGAAATCTCATTTATATACTCTAAATTAACAAAAAGAAAACTTGTAATCTGAAACTAACAAGATGGTCATAAATCATATCAAATTCAATGAAACAATATCTTATCAAAATTAGAAGAAAAGTTAACCTGCAAGCTCCTCGGGATTATGTTGATAAAGTGAAACATCAGCAATCCTGTTCCTAGGCAATGGCAGCCCACTGACCTTATTCTTCAAGTAATGCAAAACCAGCTCATGGTTATGAGGGCAAAACCTATAACCGGCTGGAAAATTATTGAAATAGCTGTCACCATCATCATCATTATTATCTGGATTTATCACATGATCATGACCAGCAATTCTTGGTGATGGTTGTGAAGAATTCACAGAAGATGGTGAGCTTGGTGATGGCTTGAAAGGCTCTGAAAGACTGTTTGAAACCCCTGAAGTGGTAGCAGAAACCTGTACGTTCGGCTTTGATTCCTCAGTAAACTCCATAGTAGGACACTCGAAAGCAATGTCTCCTTGGCAGGACATTCGACTCAAGAGTTAAGAATATGAGCTGCAGATATATTTGAAATTTAATATCTTAACTATACACATACTTAATAATTTAATCTTTTAAATAAAATTATCTTTAGTTTTTTTATAACTAATTTACTAAAATCTTATCTTTATTTTTAATATCTATCTAAAACGTAATTATCTTTTAAATGAAATTTATCTTGTTTTTCAATACCTATCTCTATGCTTTTCAAAATATATAAGATATATTTCGGAAAGATTTTTTTTTTCGTTTGATGAAAAAAAAATCAAGCTGAGATTTAAGTAAAATCGATCTCACGAACAAATCGTAAATGAACATTTTAAAATTTACTCTATCTGAGATTTGAAATCAGATTTGAATTCAACTCTTCTTGATAATTTCAAAGACATTTGAAGTTAATCGAGAAATTTTTATAATCTCTGTTAGTTATTGGGGATTATTTAAAAAAAATATAAAAAAGAAAACTCATAATCCAGTGATAATAACAATAATAACAATAATATCTATTCTTAGAATTTTACTCTTCTAATATTATCCTTTGTTTTAGGAATTATATTAATATTTTAGTCTCTTTCTCAAGTAGAAATAGAGTTGAATTTACTATTGATAAATATTTTATATTTACAAAGAAAAATAGAAAATATATATTTTCTTTTTATTTAAAGCAAACAAATTTTGACATTTTGACATTTTTCGTGTGAGCTATGCTGTGATACAGATGGTGGCTTTGAATTGTTAGACCATCAACGTTTTTAGAGGTCTAAATCAATGGCCTCTGGTTTATAAGAGCATCGAGCCACATAATATATCCAAGCTCAAATAAAAAACTAGACGGATGCGAGTTCTATACGAGTCGGGTGAGCTTTACAACTCATCATTTTGGACTCATATTTTCCACATACTGAATTTCAAGTATTAAGACATGAGTCTGTACCCACATGGTATAAACCCTAGAACCAACAATTGCTCAATATATTCATATTATTAAGCCAAAGCTCGAAGAAGACAGGACAAGAAAAACTTGTATTCCTGGGTTCTAGTTCAAAACACATATATATTACACGTACTGCAGGGATAATCATGTAAAGAACAAACATCGCAAAACTTCATGCAAGACTTGATTGTGATAATCATACGGTGAACATGCACAAGTAGATCACTAACTCGCAAACACGATCATCGCAGAACGTTCTCCGTTAATCCTGAAGGTAAGCACTCAAAATATAAAGTGAAATATTAAATGATGCTGCAAAACCATGCCACTAAATTACTAGAAAGGAGAAAATAGAAAGTAATGATCTTGTTAACAATGCGCCAAAACCATGTCACAAAATTTCTAAAACTAGAAAATCTGTAAACAAATATAATATATATCTTAACTATTAGCTAGAATATTGTCTATTCACTAAATTCTAAGATCCTAGAAGATCCATAAGCAAAGCTAGTACATACGCGATTATAAAAGAAAAAGCTAGTACATACGCTGTCTATATGACAGCTGATGACAGTCATTCTTGAAATCCACTAGAAACCCAACTCCGAACACTAATTATCATAAGTGCTGAGGAGGCCGTCTGGGAAGTTTGGCATCAACATCCGTCAGTTTCGTTGGCTGACTATTTGCAGGATTTGTGGGAGGATGGCGCCTGGTAAGAAAAGGAGTATTTGTGGGAGGAAGGCAGCCAGTAGGACGAGCAGTATTTATAGGAGGAAGGCTGCCAGCTGGCGGAGCGGTATTCATGTAAGGAAGGCCGTGAGGAGGACGAGCAGTATTTGTGGGACGAAGGTTGACAAGAGGAGCAGGATTTCCTGGAAGATAAGTTGGCTTGACAGAATAGCGGTCAAGAGATTGGCCGGGAATGTTAACCTGAGACCAGTTCGTATGATTCAGAAACTCGTCTTGGTATCCCCTTTGCCTGTATGGCCAGTTGTCAACGGGGAAAACTGGGGCAGGATTTCCAAATGTCTCAGCCAAATTGGGGACCTGTGTATCTTGCAACGTCCTGCTATGGTGAGCAGGAGCTGGAAAAAAGTTAATACCATCTGAGTATCCTCTCAGAGCAGTCGGTTGTTGACTTAACTCATTAAATACTGGGAATGCATTCTCTAAAGAACCAGTACCCATGTCGTAAATCTCCCCAGCATAGTCAGCGCCCATAGCAGCCAGATCATTTGAATTATGATCATGGAGATAATCTTCCTCAATATCATCCATTGACCCTGAAGAATGTTCCTCATTCCTTTGTTCATTTATGACATTAGTACGTTCTTCATTCCTTTGTTCATTTCTGACATTATTACGCTTCTCCTGTTTCTTGTAAATCCTGCACAGAACCCATTCATCCAGCTGCAACAAAACAATCAAATTTGGTTACTACTCATGTTAAGAATTGAATTAAAACAAAGCTGTTATACCAATTGGAGAGAAATTGATGAATAATCATATTGTACCCTCATGTCATCTCTATGATTTCTGACTTGAGGAATTGGTTCATTCACTCTAAACTCGTGCATTATCCAGTTGGTTTTGTCACCCTTTGGAGCCTTCCCGGTATAATAAACGAGTGCCTTTCTATATCCAACAACAGCTTCATCATGTGTGATGTTCTTATCAGCTCCAGTGGCTTTCCAGTATCCACCATTGGCAGCTCGATTTGGTCTACTTCCATTCTTGTACTTTCTGTCCCGAGGGGTGAAGAAGTACCATTCTTTTTCCCCAAATTTCTTGTATCTATCTGTTGACAAATAAACACAAAATTTATATGATCATGCAAGTATTGTTTACTCGAATGCTATGTGTTAACAAATAAAGTAAAACGAATAATCAAAAGAAATGACAACATCAATATCTCAGCAAAAGGGTTTGTATCAAAAATCTTAACCAAAAGACAAGAAAAGGGTTTGTATCAAAAACCTGCAAGATACTCGGGATCGTATTGGTAGAGAATAACATCTACAATTTTGTTCCGAGGCAATGGCAAACCTTTAACCTTATTGGTCAAGTAATGTATCACCAGCTCATGATCATGCGGGCAAAACCTATATCCAGGTGGGAAACTATTGAAATAATGATCGTCATCGCGGTCATTAGCGAATCTGGGTCGTGGTGGTGCTGCTGCTGCTAATGTAAACGTAGAAGGTGACTGTAGTACTAGTGATGGTGAAGCAGTGGCAGAAGGTGGCTGCGGTACTGGTACTGGTGCTGGTGGAGGAGGCAATGAGGTTGAATTGATCAGGATTTGGGGCGGTGATACAGAGGAATTTGAAGTGATGTTTGGTGTTATTGGAGTGGTAAGAGAATGCTCTACGTTCGGCATTGATTCCTCGGTAAACTCCATAGTAGGACTCTCTGAAGAATTTTCTTCTAAAGACGACATTATTCTCTAAGACGTTAATATTAACTCTTAAAATCGATTTTGTTATGTTTTGTAGTTGCAAAGGGAAACAAAACTATACATATACATATATATATATATATATATTAGAGATATATTTGAAAATTAATACTCCGCAATCTTAGCAACTTGATAAACCCTATCTTTATATGGATTTTATCTTATATATATATCCTAACTGAATTTGTTTACTATATTCCTTGTCTATTTAAAATTCTGTTCTAGGAGAAATACCGTGTGTGTATGGAATTTTGTATGATGTAATTCAAGTTAAAATCAACTACTAAAGAAAAAAAAAGTATAGCCTCTAATTAAAATTAAAATATTTTCAAATTAACTAGGGTTTTTGTTTTTTCCAAAAGTGGAGATATAAATGGCCCACATGGCTAGAAAACAAAAATTGCGTCTTTCACACCTCCATGTATATACTATATTATTTCTCGCGCTAGTTGCATGCCAAATCAATTTTCTGGAGAAAAAAAAAATAGATTTTACAAATGTATTTTTTAATTAAAAAATTTAAATTGTATAGAAATTAATATGATATAACCTGATTAATATAAACAGGTTTAAAGATAACTCGTATACTGTTAAAAAATACAATTTCACTAAAATAAAATTAAGATGACATTTAAAAAAAATATTGAGACAAAAACATATTGAATTGACCCAGGTTAACTCGGGTTAATCTGCTAAATCCGCGATATAAATCATGAGACCGAGAAAACCCCAAAGAAAGCAAATTAAAACAAATTATAATATCTAATTCTTTATCAAACCAATATTAAATGATGAAATTGAAAAAAATTCAATTAAACAAAAATAAAAAAAATAAATAACTCGAGTCAACTCAGGTTAACCTATCAAAGTCGCAACCCAGGTCAAGTGACTGAGATAACCTCATAGAAAACAAATCGAAACAAATTATAAAACATAATTCTCAATCAATCC
>Ga0307517_10007505_pt1 | contig 15859 bp, 8 predicted proteins | sample 23_EM_MG_FD_194515 | JGI IMG/M metagenome (GOLD analysis project Ga0307517, IMG submission 194515) | Populus trichocarpa ectomycorrhiza microbial communities from riparian zone in the Pacific Northwest, United States - 23_EM | ecosystem: Host-associated > Plants > Roots > Unclassified | place...
TTGAAGGATATATAAAAGTAGATGATTCTCACAAGGCAGCTTCATGCATCCTAACCATGAACTTAGCCCACGTTGTTTCCATGGATAAAGCAGATTCATGCATCATAACCTGACGGGTATAACTTAACTGGTTAGATCCAGAATTTATTTTTTAGAAATTACTAGTTTGAGTTTTACAAACTTCAGTACCACTGAAGACTTACATGGTCGTTAACTTTAGGGTTCGTGAGATTAGTCGAAGTGCGCGTAAGCTGATCCGGACATCCATGTTAATTAAAAAAAAAACCTTTGAAAGTGTATATAATAGTGATCCTTGTGATTATGTATGGGTAAAAAATATTTTAGCCCCTATAATTTGAGTGAAATCTCACTCTGGTTCCTATAAATTAAAGTTTTGTAATGAAAAAAACTTTTGATTTGACCACAAGGAGGGCGGGTGCCTAGCTAATTACGTGTGTATTTGGTGTTGCGATGCGTTATGCTTTTCAAGAGTGTTTTTTCACCTAAAAATAAATTAAGATGATTTTTTTTTAGATTTTTAATACCAACATATGTTTAATGTTTTTCTCAAAATAAATATATTTTTAAAAAGCAAATAAAAATAAAAATTATCACGCTTCCAAATAGCTGACAAATTAATTTATTTAGGTACTATAAAATAGTAAAAGTACCCATTAAAACTCTTTGAAGATTATGAAAAGTTATGCCCTAAGAACCACCATGGAACGTTACATAATCTATGTAGCCTACAATATAGTTTATACCTATTTTTTTTCTCATGTACTTTGTAGTAGATTAGGGTAGCAAAAATGGGACATCCTTGAAATCAATACATTTACCGAATATGCTAAAAATCCAAGCATCAAATCCAAAAATCCCACCCCCATCACAAACCAGCCCAACAAATCAAGCCCACCCAATCAAGCCACCACCGCCGCCGCCGCCGCAACAGCTCCCACAATAACTACAACAAGAAAAATCCAATGTCCATGACCAAAACCAGAAAAATCCATCCAAGCCAACTTGTAAATTAAAAAAGAAAAATAGAAAAAACAACTCCCGAGTCCTTCCCTTTCTTTTTCACACAAGAACCCCCCAATCGCCATCTCAGACAACACACGAACAATTTCATCTCTCTCTATTTTTGATGCGCCTACTCTTGTTTACTTCTCCAAACCCAATCAAAACCTCTTCATCACTATATTTCCTCAACTCGCTCCGATCCAACTTAACCAAACGCACCTTGCCAACTCGGAGATCTTTCATCCCTGCAAGAATGGCAATCCCTCCACGATCAATAGCATCAGCGCCATCTTGCACTACAACATCAGGCAGAAGTAACATCAACATTGAAGAGGGTCTTGCTAGTAAATTCTGGATCAAGTTTAGAAGAGAATCCGTTTTTGCTATGTACACTCCTTTTGTCATCTCTTTGGCTTCTGGCACTCTCAAGATTGATTCTTTCAGGCATTATATCTCTCAAGATTCTCACTTTCTCAAATCTTTTGCTCATGCGTGAGTGCCCCTTTCTCCTTTTCTTATTTTTTAAGCTATTTTGATTCTTGTGTTCTTTTGGAATTCTCGATTATTGTGATATAGTGATGGAAATATTGTGTTCTTTTTTCTCCTTCCCTTTTGCGGGTTCTTGGTTGGTGGGAGAGTGAAGTAATGATTGATAATTTATGGTTAAGTATTCAGGTAACTAAGAGAGAAAGGGATTAGTGAAAATTTGGAGATCTTCATGAAAGAGTTTATTGAAGTATCAGATGGAGTTTCTTGGATGATTAAATAGTGAAGTGAAGATAAGATAATTTATGATTAAATTGTTTGATGAATAATGGAGGTTTCTTTTTATCATTTCTGTAAGTAACCTAGTTGTTTGGTAGCTGAGAAAGTGCGGGAAAGGGGAGAAAAATTGGTTTGATTTTGGAGAAATGATGTTATCTTTTTTCCTTGATTTGTATTCCTGGAGTGTTTATGTTATAGAGCAGTTGAAAAGATGAGAGCAGCGGTGGCTCGTACTAATTTAGATGTGTTATCTGTGAATGGAAATAAAGAAATTGGTTTTGTTTTGATGAAGTGGCATTTGATTTTTATATGGCTCTGGAAACATGTTTGAGTGATCCGGTTTTAATTTCAGGTTCTGTATGTGTGTATTGATTTTTTTAGCATGTTTAATTAGAAAATTTGGAAAAATAAAATGATTGGGGTAGGGGGTTCAATTAAGTTGGAGGATGTCCTATGTTTAAACCTTTCCTAGTGAACGATTTTTGATGATCTTCGCTTATAATATGAAGAACTGGAATTAAATCTCATGTTTCATTTGTTTGCTGAGAGCGGTGGATGAAAAAATGCAACCAAGAATGTGAAGACTTTTTTCTTTATTTGGAAACAGAGCTGCTATTTCCCCCACCTTTTCTAAGTTAAGTTAATTAGGCTTGTTGCCATATTTGATGAATTATAGTACTTTTCGGCGAAAACAAGAGCAGCATCAACAATATGACTAAAATTCCTTCCATCTCTTCTTGTGTCAGTTTCCTGCTACTAATTGGAGGTTTAAAATGTTCTTGTTTGAAAAAAAGAAAAAGAAAAAGAAAAAGAAAAAGAATAAGAAAATATTAGTTGCATCACCTGAGGTGAGCTACACAATTGATTTACAGACGGTGTTTTATTTGCTCTTGTCAGTATTGACTACATCAATAGAGTTAGGGTACTTTTTAAGCATTTGATTTGGTTTATTATTGATGTTATTGGATTTTAGGTTTGAATTAGCGGAAGAGTGTGCTGATGATGATGAAGCAAAGCTAGCAATCTCCGAGTTGAGGAAGGGTGTCTTAGAGGAGCTGAAGATGCACAATTCATTTGTACAGGTTAGATAATTGACGTAGAAAGCTCGCTTCCTCTTCTTTTCATTTCTATTTGCTATTTTGTTATTTGTTGTGATGGAGAAAAAAAATAGTTTAGTTTTTTTAACCTTTGATTGTGAAAGATGAGAGTTTTTTTTCTTCCTTCTTGTCTTTTTGGGTTCCTACTAATGCTATGGTTAAGCATCTTTTCCTTCTGCTGATATTTTGTGAGAACCCTCAAGGATCATTTCTTTGCTGCCTTGATCAACCTTGCTTAAAACAGCTTTATTATGGAAGCTGTTATTTTTTTTCCCCTTTGCATTCTGACATTCCAGTTGTTGAATCTATGTTACTGTAATGTGGTTCTGTCATCATGCATTTTGTAGCTTTACTTCTGCTTGCTCCTTCCAGGAAGCTCATTTCCATCAGTGGGCCACGGAGGAGAAAAATTCTTCAACATTGGAATCTTAAGGAACAATTTTCTGCTTTAACCCTTGTGATGTTCATTCCTCATACTAGTGCTACTAAAATCATATTATTTTACTTTATATAATCAAATTAGAGATAGCAAGGTTCTAAAGAGGTGACTGTGCAACTTTTGTAGTAAACTAAACGAGGACTGATGAGTTCACAGGAATGGCACCTCATCTTAATCACCACTTCTTGTGTGTCTTGAAGATTCATTCTTTTAACGCTTCGGAGCTAGCACCATAGATCTGTCTTAAAATTTTAATTTTCATCTAAAACTGTGTAAATTATAAATAAGCTTTTCACATCTATCAAATCTTTAGTTTCCAATGCTGTAAGCATATGGATGTCTTACATGAAACAGTTATGTCAGTGTTCTGAATGTTTGAAATATCCAGGAATGGGGTATAGACCCAGGTAAAGAGGGGACTATCAATTCTGCTACTGTAAAATACACAGATTTCTTGTTGGCTACAGCTTCTGGGAAGGTTGAAGGAGTGAAAGGTCTTGGTAAACTTGCAACTCCTTTTGAAAGAACAAAAGTTGCAGCCTATACTCTGGGTGCCATGACACCTTGCATGCGGCTGTATTCCTTTCTAGGCAAGGAACTCCAGGCAGTTTTAGATCCGGAGGAAGATGGGCACCCTTACAAGAAGTGGATTGACAGTTATTCGTCTGAGAGTTTTCAGGTAATTCAAAGTATTGCCAGTGGTATTTTGCTTTGTAATGGTCTTCCTGATTACACTTTCTTGACTACAGTCTGAGGTTAAAATATATTACATAAATGGCCTACTCTACCCCCAACATCTCAACTATTGTACTCTTTGAAATCTAGGCATCAGCTCTGCAAACTGAAGACTTGCTGGATAAACTTAGTGTCTCCTTGACAGGCGAGGAGCTTGACATCATTGAAAAGCTTTATCACCAGGCCATGAAACTTGAAATAGAATTCTTCCTTGCTCAGCCAATTGCTCAGACAACTTTAGCTCCCCTGACAAAAGGGCATAACCCTGAAGAAGACCGGCTTGTCATATTTTCTGATTTTGATTTGACATGCACTGTTGTTGACTCTTCTGCCATTTTGGCAGAAATTGCAATACTAACAGCACCAAAATCTGATGTGGTTCAACCTGAGACTCAAATTGCTCGAATGTCATCAGCTGATCTGAGGAACACATGGGGTCTTCTTTCTGGACAGTACACGGAAGAGTATGAACAATGTATTGAAAGCATTATGCCATCTGCAAAAGGTACAATTTTTTTGTGCAAATTCTTGTGAGGTAGAAGTTGGACTCTGTTAATTGCCGGGGGATGGGAAATGGGCTGTTGCTGAAGATGTTAGTATAATAATAAATCCTCTGGCTGGTTTTGACTTTCTGATTTTTTGCAGTGGAATTCAACTATGAAGCTCTTTGTAAAGCACTTGAACAACTTTCAGACTTTGAGCGAAGGGCAAATTCTAGAGTGATTGATTCTGGAGTTCTCAAAGGTTTGAATCTTGAAGATGTAAAACGAGCGGGTGAACGTTTGATTCTTCAGGATGGTTGCATTGGTTTCTTTCAGAAAATTGTGAAGAATGAAAATTTGAACACTAATGTCCATGTGCTCTCATACTGCTGGTGTGGTGATCTCATCAGATCAGCTTTCTCCTCAGGTATGCTCCTATGTGAGAACCATGAGTAAAGAACTTTTAACAGCAAATATATACAAGTTTGTGTTTGGTAATGCAGTTGAAAGTGCATTTTCAAAGTGCTTAAGTGCATTTTAGGTGCTTTTTTATGATTTTGACATCCTCGTACCAAAATCATCTAACAACACCTAAAAGGCTAAAACAACATCAATTTGGTGCTTTTTTCAGATGAAAATACGCACCTGAACTGCAATACCAAACAGTGCCTGAAAAGAAAAGCTATATCTTGTTATGGTCCTACCAATTTGATTTTTGGGAGGAGGAATTTGGAGGTGTTCTACAGTTCAATATTTTTGCTTGCAGTGACTGCGCAAAAAATTCAAACCGATTTGTGTACTGTAGCATTGAATATGCACACACACACATGCATATATGTATATATTCTCCATCAGAGTTTGTAGTTTTCTACTTTCCACATTGCTAACTCACAGGAACAGTGACCTCTTAATCACTTTACAGTCTTATTGTTGTATTAAATTCTACTCTCCACTGATGACCCCTAACTGTAGTTGTCGAAAGTAGTGTGTGATGCATGATAGCTAAATCATTGTTGATACTCAATTAGTTGCATCGTCTACATTATGTGGGTTGCTGTGTTTGATTTTGGTCTTTGTTCTCCTGTTTTCAAATCCACTTTTTCAAGGACTACCTTTTTCTGAGAGATATCTACTCTAGTTTCCATAATCCTTTTTTGCTTGTGAGCACGGATGAAAAATCTGTCTCATGTAATGTGCTAATTTTGGGAAGAACATTTCGGAAAGCAATAAAAACAACATGAAAATGACATAATTATTTGGAAACATATGCTAACAACTACTAAGGTGCAAAAATAAATGAAAAACTAAATGTATGTTGTGCAAGCATCAACAAATAAAAGGAAATGAAAGGTGTATCGCAATGAACTCCTTTCTTATTTAACTATGTGGAATTGGAGAGACAGCGTTTATTGCAATTTCTTACTACAATGGTTTTTTCTTCTTCACCCTATGATTTATACATTGAAATTATGTTACTATGAAAATTTTCTCATATAGTAAATAGATGGATTATGCATCTAAAATTTGTGCATAAAATTGTTTAAATGAACCAAAGAATTCCATGGCATCAGTCAACATAATAGCAGGATACAGAAGTCAATCCTGGTATGTTGGTGGAAATTTTACATAGAAACCTCTTCTTAAATATGCAGTAGATAGGTTTGCAACATTTAAAATATGAGAAAGATTGCTGGTATTGTTGCTCTTGGTGAGCATAAGATCTCCATTGAGTTGAAAGAAAAAATTACTATCATCTGGCAGAACTGCGTTTCAGGAAACCTTGAGAACAATAGATAAACCATTGGATCTTACAGTATTTCTTGAGTTAAACACCTATCTGGGAGTTCATAAATGTTATTTTGGGGGCACACCTGAGGCCTTGCAATGCCCTGAGCTGCAAAGGCTTAGCATGCTACAACATGCCTTGCCGAGGCTTAGCATGGCTGTGACATGCCTTGCTGGTGGCATGCATAACCATGATATGCCCACAAGGTCTCTTCCAGGAGAACAAGATGTGGGTGAGCCTCCATAGTTACAACAGTCACATTCTCTGATAGGTATGCATGCATACTGACAAACAGGATACAAGACTAGTCATGAATTGCTATTTTATCTACCGAAACAGCTTCTCAAAATTTGTTATCATGCTGGTTATATGTCCTTATCTTTTGATCTCCCAGTCCCTTGTATTCTTTGAACCAACAAAATGTTTTCCTAGGATCAAAGGCTGCAAAATTTTATTTTCCATTTTAAGTTGGGTTTGTCGATATGTAGTGATTGATTCTGAAATTCACTATTAATGCTTTTTATTGAAATTCATATACAGCTCTCTCTCTCTCTCTCTGCTTTTGCTTTCATTTCTCTTCTGGATAAAGTTTAGTATTTTTCACTGTTGCTCTACAAGACTAATGGGAACTTGGCCCCATAATCAGTCATGCTTTGCTTTGTTGTTAAACAGGGGGTTTGGATGCTCTAAATATTCATGCAAATGAGTTAATTTTTGAAGAATCAATCTCCACGGGAGAGATTGTTAAAAAGGTGGAATCTCCCATGGACAAAGCTCAAGCTTTCAATGACATTTTAAAGAATTACAGCAGTGACAGAAAGAACTTGACTGTTTACATTGGAGATTCAGTTGGTGACTTGCTTTGTCTACTTCAGGCAGATATTGGTATTGTAGTTGGATCTAGTGCAAGCTTAAGGAGCGTGGGAAGTCAATATGGTGTTTCTTTTGTACCACTGTTCCCTGGCTTGGTAAGAAAACAGAAAGAATCTGATGGAGAATCTCCTAATTGGAAAGGGCTATCTGGCATACTATATACAGTCTCCAGTTGGTCAGAAATACATGCCTTCATTTTGGGGTGGTAGAATCATTTTTGCTCGCTCACTCCTGCGTTTTAGTTAGGAGAAATCAAGGAAATATTTGTTACTTAATGGAACACCAATACAAGATGATGGCCTATTTTATTAGGGGCCCACATATCTGCCGCTGTTTGGCCTTTTTTCCCTTCTTTCCACAGGTCTTCTGATAAAAAATGTAATGAATTCTGTTGGCTGGATAATGCTGTGAACTTGGTATTTACAATCTCCTGTACTTCTATTGCCAACCTCACCAATTCTTTTGTTGCCCATTGTAGATGCTTGCTGGTACTGGTTCTATACCTTAGTTTTGGTCGTTAATACGATTATTTTTCCGGCATGTAGATGAGACTTGTCAATTTGTTCATATGGTGCATACATCTACTGGTATTTTGTTATATTCATTGATGATGGTGATGCTCGGTGTTTGGCAGGGAAGACACCATGTAAAATTTCAGTGACATCAGTATTAAAAGATAGAGGTTATTGCTTTAATCAGTGCAGTTCTCAGACTGGCAAGAGACTTATACGATGCATTTTATTTTCATGCATCCCTTTTTATTGATTCTGGGTTCTTGTAGCTTGCCAAATTAGAAACTACTGTTGGTGCAAGAACTCCCATCGGTTGTTATTTCCTGTAGCTTTCCGCAAACTACAGGTGCAGCATTTTTATTTTCTATTAGGTTAAACTTCTAGTCATGTTATCATTTGTCTTAATTAGATCATCATATAAAATATCAAACTCCTATTTTAAAGGATTTATAAGCAATACATATAATATATTTGTTAAGGTAACATGTTTGAATCTAGTGTTGAAGTTACTAACAAAGTAACGCAGAGAATATCAATGATGCTCAACCAACTCGGGAAATATTTATGCTCATGTCTATCTAATATAGTACATAACTTGGTGTGAATCTCAATTATATATTGACAAAGCAAATCTAAATCACTATTCATTTCTTCTTCGACAATAGCAAAATACAATAGATAAACTCTATTATTCGCATTATAAGAAACTGCAATTAACAACTTTGCCTTGTACTTACCATACATGTGAGTGCCGTCAATGCTAATTAGAGAACAATAATACTGAAACATATTATTTGAAGCACCAAATGCCCAAAATGCCCTCCCAAATATTTTTTTATTATCACCAACTATTTTATGATCTCAATCGATAACCATTCCTAGATTTGAATTTTTTATGGTTAATAACATTTTAGGTAGAATTTGGAAGGACTTTTTGTTCATACCAAATAACCACTCCATTATTTTTTTCTTAGCCATCTATGCCTTTCGATATGAGACATCATGTTTATAATCCCTCTAAACAGTAGCTTCAATACTTGCAACCCTCATACTTATGTTCGGTTTTATAATTATCAACATCACCTTCACAATCAGATCATTGTTAATATGACAATGGTGTTGTAAAATAAATGAGTTTTGATATGTGTGTGACCCTTTCAATTTTGATATCTCCTATGAATTAGATCTCTTGTGATGTCCCCCATGCAAATACCATCCATATGCTGGTTCTTGAGTGCATTACAACTGCATATAAGTTTTAGTTGAATGATAGACCTTGTAGTGCGTTGAATTCTTGATATGCCACCACTTAACTATAATAATACATTCAGATTTATCTCTGAATGTTTGTCCAACATTCAGTTCATCACCTGATAATCCTGAATGCCTATAAATCATAACCCAATCATTACATTGGTATTGGTCATGCCCATTAACAACCTCAAACTCAAGAGTAGAAGGTGTCATTAATTGGTTTAGTGGCTTAACCAACTTAACATCCTTAATGAAATTATTACCCCTATTTATGTATTTCATAGTTAAATAACATATTTTATACCTAATTAAACCAAATCTCTAATTTAAAATAAAAACCCCTAACTCTACCCCTAATTAACAACTCAAAATCATCGATTTTATTAAAAAATATAAAATTAACAACTCAAATTAATCTATTTTATATATAATTAACTTAATTTAAAACTAATTTAAAAAATACTAATTTCCCCCCTAAAGATCCTTAATTCTAAGCCCTAACATTTTTAAAATCAATAATTAACATAAACTAGTACAAATTATATCAAATTTATATAAGGAAAGTGTGTAATAACCTTTTAGTGTTGAATGTGAGTGGTGATGACTAGTGGTGGAGGTAAGTGAGAGACCCACGAGTAGAGAGAGAGAAATCTACATTGCAGTGGAGAGACGGGGGGGGGTGGGGGTAGTTTTGTGGTGGAAATGGGAGTGTTTTGCGGCCGGGAGAGAAGGAAATGACAATGAGCGGTGGTGGGTCACGGGGTTTGGAGTGGTTACTGTAGGGAAAGAGGGGCGATAAGGAGAGAAAAAGGAAAACATTAGGTTTGGGGGTTTAAAATCGATTGAAGTCACTTTGGTCATCTGCATCTCAAGAGTTATAGATGTTAAATATGACACACAAGTTGTAGATAACGATAATGACTCGTAAAACTGTGTTATTCTTCGAAATATTTTTTGGATCGTGTTATTTTACTTTTTTTACTACGCTAATAACCAAAAAAACTCTTAGATTCATTTATATCATGCAAATTCCTAACACTTGGGGTTTTTTTTCTAAGATCATCCAACAAAAGACATGTTGATGCAGTCAGACTTGTAGAAACAAGTGGTTCTAAGCATTCAGGTGAAGATCTGACATTAATAGGTGGAGATCTAGCTTAGAAAGACTATATGAATGGCCTAAAAGATGCTTTTATAAACCAATCGAATAGGTCTAGAATGGCCAAAATTGATTAGCTCTATAAAACTGCGATAAAAGGAGATCCGACTGTTGGATCGAACTTAAATTTTTACAGGTGATTCTAGTAGTAGTTTTTCTGATAGCAAGCACTACATCACTGAATGGACCGTTGGATATTTCAGGATTTTTTTTAAACGTTGTTGTCCATGATATGGTTGTTTTTATTAATTTTCCTATTTGGTTTAGGATTTGATATGTTTAATGTGGATTTGATGTTTATTTTCTTTATGTTTTGGTCTCCTAGTTGTTTCCTAGTAAAGGTAGAGTTTTCCAGCCTATTTAAAGAACTTGTAAATCTCTTAAGGAGGAAGCCACCATATGCATTATTTATCAGAAAAAATAAAATTATGAATTCAGAGTTTATTTTTACAACCATATTTGCTTATTAAGCCTATTTGTTTTTGTGATTTCATGTGCTACTGTTCAATGTTGCTTCTGTCTGTATCACTTGTATGACATCTATGGATAATGAATGATTTACTTATTCTAAAACATTAACTGAGGAGATCGCTCGTGTTTATAAAAAAATTATGTGGATGTTGTGTAAGTGATGATTAGATTTAATTTCACAAAATTATCTTATATAAAGAATAATCTTACTAAATATTATATTTAATAAATGAGCCAAAACTACTTCCATAGATAATTAGATTATTTCTGCTTCAGAAGAATTTATTCGCTCATCATCTGCTACACTGGAGTCTACTCCTTCTTTGTCATTGTGAGGACTATGTTTATGTGTTTCGTCTTCTCCACGCACAGATGTTCACCTACATACTCTGCGTACCTCTTGAACAATTCATCCGTTATATCATCTCCAAAATGACTAACCAACATCGGTTCTGCAACTGCTCTTACAATATTTGCCACATTTCGTCCACATTGGTCCTTGTCAAACACAAAATTTTTGTTGTTGATATCATCATTAGCATCCCAGTTAATGGCAAAAGTTTCTAGCTTATTAATATCGAATGACCCCTCCATTTCGATAATTTCCCTCACTTGTCCTTCGTAAGGATTATAGTATGGCAGATTGAAGGTATCGATATCGGCCTCTACAACAAGTCCCTGAAACTTAAATTAATTAATCTCCATAACCAACAAGGCAAGCAATTTGCTTGATTTAAATGAAAATAAACTAATTAACCTTTGCTGCCAAGTCTAGCAGTGACTTTGCTAGCAGCTCCCAATAAAGACAGCAATCTTTGCTTCTAGGATCCTCAATACTCCTGCCGATAAATGTAAGAACTACACGTCCTCCTTGTATTATTTCCTCTGATCGTAAGCGCAGAGACAAGGAGAAATCCTTCTGGAATTGCTCCAGGTAAGCTTTAAATACATTAGGATCGAGGACTTGCCTTCGCCATGTATATATTCCCCTTGTTATTTGATATACCTTCTGGCACCTAATGTAATGAAAATATATGGTCAGGGTTCGCCATGTATATTCACGCGTGACTAATTTAAACCACAACAGGCAACAGCACAACATTCTATAGTATTGATTCAAGCAATTGCTATTATTTATATGTATTTTGTATTTGATTCTGTAGTTATTTTAAGCTGTGATAAACGAGGTTTCAGGTATTATATTAACTCAATGGCTATAAACATCTTGTTTTTCTTCTTCTCTACCAATTTTTGTTCGTCTTTGATATTTTTCTATCTTAACTAGGCATTCCAGTTACTGGGATAAATCATTATTAACCTTAGAGGTAATAATTATGAAAAAAAGACAGTAACATAACCTTAGAAAGCCAGTGTAGGCTGCAAGAGGAATGAAAGAAATGCAAACTCTTGCTTGGGAAGAGCCTGTGATAGAAAGAACCAGGTACTCCTGATATGAAACAGTGCTGTCCATACAAGTCTCCCTTTTCTTTTCCAAACTTGTCGTAGAAAAATGGCAGCGACTTGAAAACAGCATTGAAATCATTCCCTGGAAGGTCATTCAGAAACACCTGAAATTCGGGCAGTTTACAGTTCAGTTGTTGGCAAAGCTCATAAATGACGTCCATGATTTCAGAAACGAGCAAGAGAGTATTGGGTCCTGAAGAGCAGCCCAAGTCTGCTAGTTTGAAGCAAGTGGGAAGGGCGGTGCTGAACATGTCCTTGATGGTATCTTCTAGGATTGGCCTAGCTTTTGATAGCACTGTTTTCTGCGAAACGAATTGTCAAACCACATCAGAATTAATCTGCAATACTAGCTTCCAGGAAAAAAGCTAAATGCAAGAATTACTAATATATTCGGTTAGATGTGATGCCAAGAAGAAGGAAATGCATGCAGCGATGGCTATTTGCTTCCTTCATATCATTAAACTTCGCTTATCTTACCTAACTAAAAAATTTAAGTTGCTACGCGGGGTCATCTCTACTTACAATAACATTCTAACACTACCAAAAAGAAAGGAAAAAAAAGGGTAATTTGCCTCTCTAAATGCACAAAGACATCACATTTTTATGAAATAAGGTGTTAAGAGAGAGAGAGAGAGTTGAAGGAATGAATTCTTGGCGTAGCTGGTTTCACCATCTCCTGGATTCATGCGAAGAACGCTTTCCACCATCATGTTTATTGGCTGTTGCTTTGGTTCTGCTATCTGCTGATTTGTTCTTAGCTCCAACTTCTTATATAAAGCTTTCAATCATCCATGCATGCATGAAATGTGCGGTTGTAATTAATAGAAAGATGTAAGGTTCCTACTGCTAAGCATAATCGAAACTTTCAGTGAAAATACTAAAAACGCCAAAAAAACGTTTCTTCTTCTATTTTGTGGTACAGATACAAATTAATTGTATTCACTTTTCTTTCCTTCCATAAATGTGTCGGTGTAGTCATTTTGTGCTTGTTTCCTGCCTGTTGTAGAGTCGCTTGTGGGCAAACCTTCCATGAAATGTGTGGTTGTAAATAAATGCATGTGAAAATGATGTGTATGTATTTTTTTGCAACCCCATTATTTCCTATTAACAAAACGACTAAAGAAATGGGGTGCATGCATGAAATGTGTGGTTGTAATAGAAAAATAATAATTAAATAAATGCATGTGAAAATTATGTGTATTTAGTTTTTTGTAATCCCATTATTTCCTACTAACAAAACAATTAAAACAGATGTGTTAGTTTAACTGTTTTCATGAACAGTGAATTAACTGACTTTTTTTAAGAAGTATTTTTAATTAAACCATTCTATAGCCTAAAAAGAAGAAATCAGGCTTGAAAGTATAGTAAAAATAAAAAAAAATTAAAGATAAGAGATGAAAATGTAAAACTAAAAAATATGGCTAATCTCACATTAGCGATAATTTTATTTTAGCCAAAAAATTTATGTTTTTCATTTTCAAGTTTTTGAGTTAGAAAAAGAAGAGAGTAACTCGTCGAAAAAAGACAAGGAAAGAGAAAGTGGTCGGATGACACTGATCTGACCACAAAAAAAAAAATCATTCTATAAAAGGAGTTTTATTATGATATTTTTTTAGCCTTGACCTTACTTGAGATGATATAGATCTAAACTTAAAATGGATGACCTGAGTTAACTATGATTAATTTGTCAAACCTGAAATTCGGGTTATAAGACAATGATAACTACATGAAAAGCAAATTGAAAAAAATCATGAAGCCCAATTCCCAATCAACTAAATGTTAAAGGAACAAATGAAAAAATATTCAGTTCAAGCAACGTACAAAGAAAAGATCCGAGTACTAAACCCAGATTAACTTGTCAAATCAGTAATTCGAGCCATGAACCTTACTAGGTTTAATAAAGTTTTTATTTAATTATATGACAATAAAAATAGACACTAGCGAAATTAAACACCAACCAAATTGTAAAACCTCTGGGCGAAAAATCATAGATAAACTAATTTCATGTAAAACAAAGAAATTTGTAACTCTTGATCGGGTTATTAGACAATTGTGAAATTTGCGTGGAGCCTTCTAATATGATGCTTTAGCTTGGGTTAAAATTTTATAATATTTGGAGAAGTTCAGAAATTTGACAAAAAATCACAATTTGACCAGTTTTACATTATTAGATGTAATTTTCAATCCGACCATCAGATTGAGTTGAAATTTTATGAGGGACCTTAAAATATATTGAATAAAATCTGGTTAAAATTTTAAATAATTAAAAAAATACAAGAGAATAAAATAAAAAATTAATCAATATTAATTGTGGAATTTCTGTTTTTACTTTAATATGTATTACGTAGTATTAAATACAAGGTGAGTATTTGATTTTTTTCTAGTTTAAATATATCATATGAATATGTATGATTTTAATCAATAAAAACTTAAAACACATTATTAATTATTTATTTCTCAATAAAATCAAATTAGAAGAGTCATTAATCATAAAAAAACTAACACTGAAAGGGTGGTAAATCAATGTATATTAGAAGGGTGTTTGATTTTAGTTAATGGGTATATAAAAAAATCACAATATAACCATTAACAATTAAGAATAAAAATTCTTTTAAAAAAATAATAAATATTAAAAATATAAGAAACAAAATAAACAAACAAATGAAAGGACTGAAGCATCATCACATTTACAATTTCTAACAACCTAAAAATCATAAAAAACAAATCAAATCGGGGCTCACTAGTTTTGTCACTCTAAAAAAATATTTGTTTTTGTATTTAGAATTAAATTTAAGTGTGTTTTAAAAGTGTGTTTAACTTAAAAAGATATCAAATTTATATATTTTTAGTATTTTCTAATAGTTTTGATGTACTTATTTAAACAAATCTATTTTTTTTTTTGTATTTTCACGCGTGTCACACCCGGACATCGCGGCGACCTTAAAAAATTAAAATTTTATCATGGAAAGAATGAATTTCTGGCATCCTGTTCTTTGATGGTGAATGGTCTTGTTTAAGGAGTCGCCACCTAGTATTATGGTCACTAGAAACCCTAACTGGTCAACAGAGATTCTATGGTACGAGACTGGTTACGTAAAAAAGAAGATATTATCACCCCTTAAACGTTCTGCCTGAGGCAGACTGCATTGCTGGTTTTGTCTTAAATTGCTAAATGTTTATTAGTTTACGCTATGATAATTTGCTTATAAAATTCTCCAACTCTGGCGTTGGTAAATATTACGTAGCTATAAAATAAATTAGATCAATATTTTTTTATTCCCTACTCTAGCAGTGAATAAATAAATAAAAATAAATTTATTTTTAAGCATGCACATATTTTTTTATTTTTCTAGCTAAATAAAATAATATAACGAATAAAAAAAATATAAATTTAAACCGGTATTTTATTCCTGACTCTGGCGTCAGTGAATAAACCAATAAATTTACATTATTTTTATTCATGCATACACATTTTTTATTTTTTTATTTATGTAGCCCGGTCTCAAAAACTTAAAATAAAAGGGTCGGGTCACTAGTCCAAACCAGAACCAGTGACCTGGTTTGGCCACTGTTGCATGCATGCGTGAGTCATGCATGCATGCAACAGTAACAGGGTAATTAATTTGACAAAAACAGGGAAGGATGAAGAACTTACCTGGCGAGGTTGCGGATGGAGGCGAAGTTGAAGGAGACGGTCATGCACTGCTCGCGGTTGAAGACCCGGTCTGCTGTTCACGACGGAGACATGATTTCTGTCATGAAAGAGGGTTTCCCAACGTTGCTTTCATGGAAGACGAGA
>Ga0307517_10007506_pt1 | contig 15859 bp, 11 predicted proteins | sample 23_EM_MG_FD_194515 | JGI IMG/M metagenome (GOLD analysis project Ga0307517, IMG submission 194515) | Populus trichocarpa ectomycorrhiza microbial communities from riparian zone in the Pacific Northwest, United States - 23_EM | ecosystem: Host-associated > Plants > Roots > Unclassified | place...
TTCTCATAAATTTTCATTTTATTTTATGGATAATAGCTGGTACATTCTGGTTTTTTCTTCCAAAACTTGAAGTAACCACTTAAGTGGTGTCTTCATTTTTATTTTGGCCATGAGATTAGGCTAAGTGATATTATAATTGCATTATTATAATTATTTATCAATTTGTTATAATTTGTTAGGGCCTGAACAAAATTAACAAAAAAAGAGAGATAAAAGTGCAAAACAAGAAGAAATCTCATGACGAATCTAAAATTCATTAAAAAAAGTTAGGTTTAGTCCACCTTTCATTTATCTTCCTTTTTGTACTTTTAATTTTAATGCAAAATCTTATTTTCATAACATTTTAGTCATGAAATTTGAAAGATGAGAGAGAAAATCATCTATAACCAATAAAGGTAGGATAAAATTGCTGGTTTGGCCACATTTCAATGACAAAAAAAAAAGAAAGACTGATCTTTGTTAACGGGTTTCATTCGATGAGGGGGGTTTCATTAAAGTATTTCTAAACTTTTATTTTGTTTGAAAAAGTAAATCAGGATTGAGAGAAAAATTAAGTTTGATTTTGTATTTTTAGACTGTTTTATTTTTGTTTTTTTTGTTGATAAATTGGGTTTTTTCTTTTTTTTTTTTATGTTTCAAAGGTATTTATTACCTGTTTTTAGGTGAAAATAAGTTTAAAAATTTATTTTTAGGATAAAAAATCCCTCTAATTTTCTAGTCATCACTTTGGTGAGCAGATTCTAGGTAGACCAATTGCGCATTGTGTGCCTTAACCTTTAAGAAAAGAATAGGAATGAAGACATGTCATGCATTCCTTTTCTTGATTAAAAAAAACAATAGAAAAGCCAATACGAAAAGCTCATTCTATTACTAGGCCAGATATGTTAGGCTACCTTGTCATAAACGCCTACTCTTTTTTTAACCTTATTTTTTAAATTTAAATTAAGATTAATTAAAATATATTAGTTAAATAAAGTGTAGGGTGCCCAACCTAATAGATATTTAATTTTAATTAAAATAACTTAAAATTAATTTAAAAAATGTGATTTTTTAATAGCATATAATTTTTATTTGGTTTTCAAATAAGATTATAACTCTTTTTTTTTTTTTTGTAATATTAGCATTCATTCTTTTTAGGCAACCCTACATGATATCTTGCTTCCTTTTTTTTTTTTCAGTAACTTCAATGTGTACATTTATTTTTATTATTATTTAATTAATGAAGAATTGATTTTTATAAACAAAGTTATTAAACCTAGCTGGGTCATAGTCCATATTACAAGATTAAATATTTTAATTCACCTCTATCTCTCAACTTTCTAGTTTATTTTTTAATTAGTGTTAATTTTTTTTTAATTTATTGACACATAATTTTTAATTTATTTAATTAAATATATGGATTAAATTTTTGATTTGCAATAAAGATTTTTTTTCTTGACATCAAAAAAACGTTGGAGACATTTGCACACTCATTTTTTGCATTAAAAAAACTTTTGATTCTACCCATAACACTGTGGTTCAACTAACTATATTTTAAAAGTAATTATTAAAATTTTACTTAGAAATAGAAAATACATTAGCAATATTAGAATTCTCTCTTTTATTTTTTACATTAAAAAAACCTTTTTTGGTCCAACCCACAATGAAGCACTAGAAACTTAATAAAATAAATTAAAAGAATTAATTTAAAATAATATAATTATTATTATCACAACAATCACGACTATATTATCTTTGAAATTACTATTATTTCATTGCCGCTACCATGATCGGGATTTAACTAGCATAATACTCTTCTCACCTTTACCTATCAAACAACATATAATATGTTCACAAACACACCCTTAATTTATAATGTTATCTACATGAAATTGTTTGATGAGATTACTCAAAATTGAATTTGATTTTACTCCGATTCCTATTCTTTACTCAAAATGAGATGCATCACTGGCTATTAATTCATGTACAAAAAGATGAGCAGTTTATTAGTTCGGCAATATCTCACATATCCAGCGTTGTAGCATGGGGGCAATCAGAGTTTGACCAGTAAAGACAGAGGGCTATTTCTATGTCTTCGACTAGAAAAGAGTCGTCCAGTCATGTCACTCAGGAAGCATAGTCGGCCTATGAGTATCTGTGGGGACTGATAAAGCATATAACTTTGCTTCGGAAGGTTGTTTGCCACTTTCCAAAATCTTTCTGTCCATGCATAAATTAAGTAAAAGCAGCACCTTTCCTCCTCCATCCCTTTTTAATTCCTTGGAACCAGAGGAAAATATAGAGTTAGATTTTTCACCCAAACTCAATTGTCTTTTACGTTGGTGACAAAAAGGAGAAGGAATGTGGCGGTGTACTGTTCATTATTATGGGGCGGTGCTTCCTTCAGCCGCAAGCAAATATTGATTCCCTCGTCAAGATTGGTGTGCTTGCTGCAATAGAATTCAGCATGTCCCTACGTTTCATAGTTTTGACACATAAACCCTTGCTTTGGGTTAACAGCAGAGTTATGTATCAGACAAAGTAGTGATCGGAACCAATCAGAAAGCTATTTGATGGTTATAGTTGAAGATGATGAAGTGGCATGGAACTAGTTAATAGATTTGACCAGCCGAGCTGGTGGTTCCTGCTCATTAGTGCAGAGGTCAACACCTTACAAAAAAGATGATGAAAGATAAACGCCATGAACAACTATAACAAATGAACCATTACTTGTCATATAAACTAGCTAAACACGATTGGTGCGAGCCTGCAATTCTAGACAAGTCTACATAATGGAAGAAAGGCCTACTTTATATATACATGATCACTACTTTATATAGTGATCGGAACCAAATACTGTCATGCCCTATGGAAAACAAGATCACTGTCTTAAGGATGCTGCAATGGAAGTATGATCATCTGACTAGAAAAATGGAACATACCAAATGACTACTTCTAGGCATCTTTACGAGTGCAGATTCTTGATATCCTCTTCCTTGGCAAACCAGCTGGGTATTATCTGAGACAAATGAGGAGAAAGATCCTTGTACGAGTTCTTGATGGTACCTTCAGCCACTTGAGTTACAACTGAAATATCTGCAAACATGGAGTATTAGTAATCCCTTGATCAAAGGAAACTATGTGGGTTAGTTGTGTTCTCACCTTTAAGAGGCTTCTTATCATCTGATAGTTGAATTATGATATAAATAACAGCTGCTGCAATTGATATTGGGCTCCTCCTGCAAAAAACAAAGAAAATTGTTACAAACCAAACAAACATCAGATTGTTTTCCATTGCTCTCCTTCAGTTTATTTACTAACATCAATATTGTTTATTGTTATCAACACAAGTAATTTTTTAGAATCCCTTGCAAGGTATGTTGCATCAGATTTAGCCATCAAAGACTAGAAAGAAAGAGAGGGAGTGATGCAGAGAGGAAGTTACAAGATCCAAATAAAATAATAAAAAAAAAACACTCAAGTTGACTAGCTTATTATGAAAACCATTCCCCTCCAGACTACTTCATCCAGGAAAAACAGTATACTTTAGTGAGTGCTTTAACGTGCCATGATCCAAATTAGTGGTGGAGCCAGAATTTTTCTCTTAGAGTCACGAAATGGGCATGTCAGAACCAATGATATATAAATTTGCAAAACTCAGGTCTTCAAGAACAAAATATGGGTGCAACGTCCAAGGAGCCCAGAATTTTCCCTTTCTTTATTTCAGAACAAGTTCATTCGTCAGGTTTAACTCACCAAAAGTGATCTTTTAACATTTGCGAACGATTTGAAAGTTACCAATCATTTATGTGTGAAATTACAGTGGATGATATTATATCATGCAATTATAAACATTCCCATTGAATAAGATTTTCGAGCTAACGAAATTTTTAATTGTACATTTTTACTTCCACAACAAGAGCCTGGTAATTTTTTCTTTAAGAACATCACCTTATATAACTTGACTTTGGCCCATCAAGATGAGATGTGGCCCTTTCATGTAGCACATGTAACTCAAGCATTTTACGGGGCTGGGCAGACCAGCGCTCCCCTTTGTTACCCCTTCCTCTGCTTATGATCCAAATCCATAAAAAGATTTACACAAACAACGGAAATATGCACTTGATAATGGATTTGAAAACAGCTATACCCAAAAGGATAATTGGGAGAGTTCACTGGCACCCTCAAAGTTGCAAGGCCAAGAATTTTCCATTGTAACAATCACAGAAGGAAGAGGAGGAAGAAAGAAAGAAAGAGTTAATAAAAAAAGGAACAATGAAAAGAAAAGGAAAGACAAGACAACATATGAATAGAGGACTCGGTGATTAAGAAATTCAAACAGACATTCTGACGTCGTCAGACAATTAAGAACAAGGAGCATAAAGAGTAGTTTTGATAACACAAAGGAAATGGTTTTGCCACCACTATCCAAAATTTCCCAATTAGGAAACCTTTTCTTTCTCTATCTTTTCACCTGGATAAGGTTTTGAGTAATTGGAGACAAACAAGCAGGTGGAAAAAGCATACACATAGTTGTTATGTCTAGCAAGTGAAAAGGACAGTTTTTTGCTTCCAACATGCTGATTAACCCAAAAGAAGCTACGTGCATCATTCACACGCTTTGCACAAGGTCTGTGCATATTGGGAGCTACAAGTCATATTAAATCAACACTGTTTAGAATATAAATTTCATAAAATATTTTCAGCAAACAGTACAATACATGTGCACACATAAACAAATACCAGAAGCAGACCAAGCTATAATTACACTTCGACACTGCTGACCAAGATAAAAGAACACAGGAACTAACCTTATGTCAAGCTCCTCAGATTTCTGGACAGCTTCATGGGCAGCTTTAACTGCTTGATTCGTCATTCCCAGATTGGAACAAAAGCGTCTCTGCACGGAGAAGATGAAAATCATAAAATGGTTCTAGACGTCTAGTTAGCAAATCATAACCGATGTGAATGTGAAGATCAAAAAATAATCAGCGTGCCTGAAGTTGAGGAAACTAAAATACAAGAGAGTAGGGGTGAATTGGGGAATTAAGATGAAACACCTCAACAACAAACTCACCAGATAGTCTGCAGCATGTATGGTTCCCATTTCCATTGAATGACCCATCTCTACCTCCAGATGCTTCACAATAAACTCTTTTGCTCGTCCAATTTCTTTCTTCGTGGTTCCATTGACAACAGAACAAATCTCTAAAAGAAACACAAACGTAGGATCTCTTATGCATATAGGAAGATAACCAAGTAGTTCTTTCTACCTCTTTCTTCTTTTAATTTCTTTCTTTCTTTCTTTCTTTTGAAGAAAACCACTGTCTGTACCTTTTACAGTCCGGGCCTTGTTCTCTTGTCGACATGCAATATAGAGACAAGCAGCTAAAATGGCATCTTGATTTCGTCCTTTAAGAGGTTTTTGATCCTCTACCTTCTTATATATTTCATTAGCTCGATCCTTAAAAAATAATAATTAGAAACCAATATCAGAAAAGGCTTTGGGTACAAGATTCAAAAAAGGAGCAGGATAGACCATCACTAAAGATTCTGTGAATATCCAGGATATCAAACTAGATGAAAGAAACAGAAGAAGCACAATCATTTATCAAATTCATACTTATTGTGCATAATACATTAGCAAACATAATCGAAATGCAAACAACTACAAAAGGGATGCAGATTCTCTACAGGTCAATTAGCAGCTGATGAAGAAATACTGTATCTAAATCAATACCACTGAACCTCATACTACTTCTACTAAGCCTTAGTGACAAAATTAATTCAGTTTTCCCTATGAGGCAGGAACATCAATGAACAATATGAGGAAATAGGTTGTGAATTCAAGAAAAGAAATCCCCATGGAAGTGTAGAGTTTAACTGAGAATGATAACACTATACAGTTTAAACAAATTGTAATTATATCACTAGGCAGGGCTTGAGTTGCAAAGATATAGTCAGTATGGGAAGGCATTAGATTGTTAAAGCTAGACTTTATCATATGGCAATGATTGTTACGAGAGATAACCATCTAGTAGTTGCTAGTTCAAGAAACACAAACTTGTCCTAATGGTCCTATTTCCTATATCACACACTAAAATTTGAAAAATTAAGAATTCATTGAGTGGCATCTACAGTCAACAAAATTTCATGGCCTATTCCTCAAACTTGTCTTCATCCTCAAGGTACTCAATATGCTTGAGTGCTGGACATTCAGTCCACATGCCAGTTCCCATTGGATTCTGCATTTGATAATTGTTTTCTAACCTCTGTTTTTCATGCAGGGAAAACACAGCTTTTCTAACCTTTGTCTTTCCTGTCATTAATGCACTTTGATAATTGTTCTATATCAACATTGAGTCAAATCAACTCTTGTATGCATCGGTTCAACAAGATCACATCAAGTTTCAGCTCACCAAAACATAACTTACAAAGCTTCCAGAGGTAAGTCACATGTGTTATAATTGCAGTAGAAATTAAAAATTAAAAGAGAAACTAATAAACAAAAAGAAATTACAAAATCATGAAGGATTCGAAGTAAGTAACTGACACACACCTTTATGGTTGTAACCAGCCCCAACCTGAAACATACATTTGTTACATTAGTTCTCTGTGCAAATCTAACGAAGACATCAAAATTCCATTTTTTTTTAAAAAAAAAGGAAGAAAAAACCCTTATGGAATCAGAAACTCTCTTCTTTTATTTTATTTTTCCATGGTGCTGCCTAATAAAATTCCAAAGCCAACATGAATTAAGCATGCATTTTCCTAATCTACAAACAATGGCTAATAACCGAATCCAGAGTTGACAGACATCATCTTTAAACACAAAATTAAATCATTGTGTGTTCATTTAACAGAAAAGATGACAACTTTCTTTGTTTTTTTTTCTTTTTTCCTCCCACAAATTCTCTTTTATCAAACAACAGAGAATAACATTAAAACCCCCCCTTTTCTAAACAAATGACAAGCAAAGCAGGAAACTTTTTTCCCATAGAAAATAAAAAAGAAAGAACCTGTCGGCCATGGCAGCAATAGACTTGAAAGCCTGAATACGGTTTCTATCAGGATTGGCGCCACGGCTCTGCCATTTCCCAAGAGAGCAGGACAAAAGCTCGTTGGACCCACCATTTGTTTTAGAAATGGTAGTGGAAAGACCACCGTCGGCAAGAAGAGGGTTAAGTGGGCCACCAACACGGTTAGGGTCATGATCAGAGGACTCGTTAGAGAAAGTTCGCCACTCTGATGTCTCGTCCACAGAGTGGGCTTCCAAAATTAAACCACATTCAGAGCAGATGGTGTCTCCTGCCGAGTGGTCGAACACTATCTCTGTCAATCGCTTGCAGTCCGGGCAGTATGAGTCTTCCATTTTCACTCGTCTTCTTTCTGTTTTTTTTTTTTTTTTTGTCGTTGTTTAATTTTATAATAAAATATCATTACCTACTGCTTCTGCTGCTATGGATTTTGTGTTTTATATATATATACACACACACACGCATCAGGTTTTTGTGTTGTGTTTTTTTTTTTTAATTTAGGAATCTGTTAAGGAATTCAAAATATTAAGATTGAATTGTGAATTTGCCAGGTTAGGCTTGACTTTTGGAGGAAGAATAAAAGGCTTTTTTCTGGTGAAAGTATTAATGATTTTCTTCTGTTTTGGATTTATTTGACATTTATTGTTTATTTATGACTTAATTTGGAATTCAGAGATATCAGTTCAGTCAGTGTCATCACTCCACGCTGGTTGTTGTTTATACACACGTCCGTACGTAACTGGGTTTGGACTTCGACGATTATACTGTCGTTTTCAAGCCACTCTCATGTGTTTTGAAGCCATCTCTTCACCCTTCACTGTGTTCATTGAAACGGGACGAAATTCACCAGCGACAACAAATTAATCTATGAGTTAGTTTCATTCTATCCCTTCATATTATATCATCACTATCCTCCAGCCCTTCATCTATTTGTCAGCAAGGCTCTGTTTTACACCGCGGTAAAATGAGAGAGTAGTCGATGAAGAATAAATCTTTAGAAAGAAATCAATAAATTCATATGCTTTAGGACAAGTTGAATCATCCATGTGTCTCAACAGTTATTTCATCTCTACTCTATTTAAATGGGATGATGAGATCAGTCAGTCTGTGTACAAGGAAAATCCCATGGCCAACTCTAACTTCTCTCAATCAAAGAATCAATGATCTTACATGTATGGTGGGAGGGCAACGAGAGCAATTTGGGATTTGCAGGAACAGTTGTTTTGTGCCCGACAAAGATCTGTCAAAGGGATGTTTCACCTGGTGTTGGTCCTAATGCATGCTATCGAGGAGAGTGATGACAAAGAAGAAGAAGAAGAAGATCTAATTCCTGGAGTGACCCAGCTGACTTTTAGGCTTGTCATTCATCTTCAAGTGCTGCCATTTCATGCATTTCTTTAATTTTCTTTTATATTTGAACTTGCGGATTTAATCTTTATTATTGTGGATTTATTGCCTATCCTAATTCCTCTTTTTTTTTATATGACGAAGGGGGAGAAAAATGTGGTTGTGCGTGCATATTATTATTTTAGGGTTAACGTGGTTGTGATCATATGCATGTGTTCAATCCTCGTGTTATCATGGCAAGTTAATATTTTGTGTTGAACTTACGCATGTCATACACTTTTACATGTATTTTATATTTAATGTTGACTTGTGATATTGTCTATGGCATGTGATTAATATACATGTAATTAATATTTTATGTTAGCATGCCATATAATTTTTATTTTTACATATCTTTATATGCACATGTGAGTATTATCATATAAAATCATATTTATCTCCTTAATATGTATATTGGTTGTTAATCCAAAGTTTTATCGCACCATGGTTTAATTATTTTGATGATAACAATGTATTAAAATACTTAACGTGGATTTCAAAGTTTTAAATTTTGTAAGATTTTTTTTTATCTTAAACTAAAATAACATGAACTCTTTGGATGCGAACTTGACTTGAAAATGCATGATTAAGTTTAATTTTATGTAATTAAATTTTTATAGAATTTAATTTGACATCACAAAAATAATTTTTATTCAAAAATAGTTTTATTGCTGAAATTAATACATGGTAAAAATATCTCATAATAAGATATTTCATTAAATATTTTGGTACTATCACTCAAATTCTTTTTAAGTTGATAGCATAAACTTGATCAATGATTTTTCTTGTGTTTGATCACACTAAAAGATTCTTGTCTATTTTTAACTAAGTAAACTTATAATTTGAAATAGTTATACTTAATTTACTTTACACTCGAGACTCTTTTAACAACTCCTTTTTCTTTCTAATTTGACCCCTAGCTATTTCTAACAAAATGGAGGAACACCTTAAAAATTCAAAATATTTAATATGTAGCGGCTAAGTGCTCATTTTTCACTTATAAATACCATTTTTACACTTTATGTGATGTTTGCAAACTCTCTAATCTAAAAGCTTTTGTTATTTTCATTTTGTTATTTTCATAATCTTTTCAAATATTTATACTATCTTTTTTAATCAATTCTATATCTTTCACATTCTTGAGGTATATTACATTTCATAAAGACTTGAGATTAATTTATTGTAATCTTTTCTTTACTGTAAGGTGTGAAAAATCCTTGTGAGAGATAATTCATTGTAAAAGTATAAATAACATTTTAACCACTTGAAAAATATTTGCTTGTGAGCTATTTATTAAAAGATTAAAATCTTAATTCTTAAAAAGATTATGAGTGGAAGGTTTTCTAATCTTGAACCCGTAAAAAAATTAATATAATCGGTAAGGTATCACATGTGAAGAAAACCATGAGTTGATAGTAAATACATGAACGGTGGTTCAAAGAGTGATGTAATGCCCTATAATCTTTAATGCAACTTCATCTTTTCCCATAAACATATACGAGTAAAATGGGATGACTATACACACGTGGAAGCCCTCCCAATTAACACACAAAACACAAACTATAAACCATGCATGCATATCAAATATGCAAGGGGTTTTCCATTTAAAATAAAAAATTTATTCAATTTAACAAAAATTTAGCAGAATCTTCCTTGGATGGGCCCCTATCTAAAATTTTATCTCACATTAATACATGCAACACAACAACAACATAAACCACATTCGACTCACACAACCAGTACTTAGGTAGCTCCAAGCATACCATCCAAATAATTTCATTAATTTCAAGTATTCACAACATTTATACATAAGCAAAGTTTATATTATTTTATGAGATACATAAAAATATTTTTCTATAATATAATCCTGAATAATTAATAATCCATCCTTTTACTTTCTTACAAGCTTCAAAATATTAAAACTTAACGTATACATCATGTTTAATTACATGACATAATATGGTAATTACCAAATTATTCCAATGATAAAATGACTATAAAAGTTTAAAATATGATATCAAGGTCGTGGTGAAGGTGGAATATATCTGTAACACATGGATAACATAGAAATATAGGGTAAGCATATATGCATTCATTACTACTAATATCTTTACTACAACCTTAGAAATAAACAAATCATCATTAGTCTTTTTTTAGCATATTTAAATCTATTAAATCATTTTATAGTGCTAAAACATATAAGAAAACCGATCTATCTCTAATCAATATGATAATAACTAATAGATCCTAATGAAATACCATTTTACTTTTAATGGCTAGCTCATTATTTTTGTTTTGAAATGACAAACATCATTACACAATAATAATCCATAATATTTTAAATATGTGTATATAATAAAATACTAATGCCTTTTTTTTGTAATAATGCTGCATTAATAAAAAAAAAAAAAAGATTGATTTAGAATGGAAATATGCATTTTCCCTATGTATTTGAAATGACTAGATTTTTAGTGATTGTTATTGAAAAAACACACTACTGATGAAAAAAGCATGCCATTGTTTTTTTAAAAAAAAATTAGAATTAGAATTTTTCTTGATGATTTTTCCATGCATTGGTGGCAAGATTACGGTAATAATCAGCCTTTTCCACTACGTTCCCGCATAAGGAATTCTTCATTATTTACTAACAAGGGAATTTGGAAATGTGAATGTACAAATCTGGCATTGCAACGCCAAGAAAATAAGGGATACAATCAGCCGAGTGAAGAATGACAAGTTCCTTCATTTCAGGAGTTGAGATTGGTCATAATACACGTAAATTAACTCGAATATCCACATTAATAAAAAAAATAATAATAAACACAAATAAGAAAATAAAAACTGTGAATAAATAAATAACACATTCCATGTTCCACTAACATTTCTAACGTTAAGAGAACTATGATTTCTATAGAAATGTTTCCTCTGCACAATACAACCCACCTTCATCTCCAACCTCAAACCTAAATGCCATGTAACGAGGAAAAGAAAAGTATAAAGAACAAAAGGAAAAAACAAAAAGATGAACAAATTTTAAAAGGGCATTTCTATAGCCAATGTACCAGTTGGCTAATCCCCCTCACAGAATATACAATGCTATGACTGCAAAATTTGCCCCCTGTATTCGTCGTATCTTGAATTCTCAGGACTGCCATCCATGTTCCAGTCCTCGTTGTCACCAAATCTACTGACCATCCTCCCCTGTTCCAGCACTTGGAACCTCAACTCACGTCCTGATCATCATCTCATGTTGCAGCACTGAGGCCTTCCCTGCTTTTGTAATTTTTCCCAAAGGCAGATCATTTGCTTGGGGGACTGGTAATGAGCCGTGTAATAACCTTCAATACATCCAAACTGGCAGAACTTCAAGCTGTGCACATACTCCACAGGTCTTGAGCTATTGAACTGCTCTACCCACATTCCCATGCTCACATCTTCCATCTTGAACAACTGCAGAAAGTGGAAGTGCTGGTCAGTTAAAATAGACGGAAGGCTCAGAGAGAGGAGAAAATAAAAGGCAAAATTCAATTACTTACCCTTAATTTATGACTCTCAAACTCAGAAACAATGAAGCGCCCGATGTCAGAAGATAAAATGTAGCCTGGCCCATTTGCATAGGGTGGATAATCTTCTTCTGGCCATTCCTGAAACCACCACCACCAAATGAGAAAAGATGGCAAGACAATCTTAATATTTGAATTCCTTCACAGATTCCTTGACATTAAATGAGCATGGCCTACGGAAAATATGCATGAGGAGACATATACCAGATAGATAAAAGATACAGATTGAAGAACAACATGCGTGGTATCAATCTCTTAGATTCTTCTCTCACAAAGCAAATTACTTTCTAGATCTAATGTAGACTTCATTTTTTTTTCTTTTCCCCCCATTTTGGGTAGGTTTTTGGGGTTGGGAGAGCTAGGCAGTAGAAGAACATAAACATCATATCATCTTATTTCTAATAAACAATACACATAGGAATCATTACATTCCACACACAAGACTTCTAGAATGAATGCGATGCTATGCAACCAAGTAACATTTACCAGTGTGGTCTTTCACATAAAGCTAAATATACTGATCGAAAGCAAACTTAAGGTAAGAAACAGATTGGAAGATTAATAAGTTCAGTCCTACCTCATATGTCACTGCCCATTTACCATATCGCAGGGGCTTATGGTAGTAATTTATGTTTCCAATGTACAAGCTCCTACCAGCAGGAATTTCATTTACTTCATCAATAATGGAATCCACTCTCACAAATGTATCATCGTCACCCTTCATGATATATTTTGCACGCACTGTGCGGACCTGTAAACAACCAAAGCCCTTTTTTAAATTACTATACCCAGAAATAACTTATTTTCAAAATCTCGAAATAGCTCATTACTCACCCCATATTCGCAGATGGCAACAGTTTTCAACACCACAAGATCATAGTTATCCATGTAAGGCACTATAACAATATCACCAAAAAATTCAGCCTCTTTCTTTAACTCCAAATTCACTTCTTTTCGAGCATGCTGTCCAAACATCAATTCAGGAAGGTAAGTCACTTCAACTCAAAATCATTTTGTTAAGCAGTAACAATCAAAAAGCAGATTCCACAACAGTCTTCACATACCAGTGCTACAAAGAAACGAGCTACCACATTTGAAGATTTAATAAGCCTATGCTGCATCCAAGACTTCCTCACAGCCATTCGCTCAGAAAAATGATTACCTGCAGAAAGAACACCAATAAAAAGTTCCACTGACCCCACAGAAAGAGGTGGTGCTTTCCACCTGCTAGACATCTCTAGATGCCTTTGAGGAGAAAAGCTAGGGTGATTCGAGGGCAATGAAGCAGCGAATACAGAGTGAACATCTATGTCCCCAGTAACAGCTAGCCCCGTTGCATCCTCAAGAGTATACCCCTGTCAACATAACCATGAAATGTTACTAAAACTCCACCCTCCACGTCCATCATGAGATTAATAAGCTGTAGTATGTTACTCACAGTTCGATAAGGAAAAGAAGTGGCATGCCTCCCATCAACATTAATATGATAACCCTCCAAACCAGCACTTAGAGTTAGGACAAACAGCTTCTCCTCTGCAAAAGGATATGGCCAGTCAAAAGACACCTTTTTTGTTCGACCTATTAACCGGTTCAACCACCAAGTTGCCTTGGACTCCTCTGATTTATCATCATCTTCATCATCACGGACCCACTTCTCGCACTTAACTTGACCATCAACTGCAGTCAAGTAAAAGAATTACTCGATTTGGTGGAAACACAAGAAGAAATGGATGAACTCCCAGAAAAAAATTACTTGAAAGTAGAGCTAAAATTTTACTCTCTTCCATAGCAATTTCAATATGTGACTTGGGAAGAGGAGAGGATGAAATCTTGCATGCACTATTGTCCGTTTTTAACCTAGCAGCTAAATATACACTTAATATCAATATTCTAATTCTTATACGCAAACATAATACTAAGCAGATAGAACTCAAGGATCCTTCAAAAGAACCAAACCTCCCACCTAAAAAGCCTTACAAACAACAACCCAACAACTTACATTTACTAGTCTACCAAACCAGGAAGTAGTATAAATTCCCCTAAAAAAAGAGCCAAGATAACAGAAGAAATCGCCAAAAGAAACACTATTGAATAAAAAAAACTCACCAGTCTCCTCATCGGCCTTAGAACCCCACCCCTCGCAGCGCAAAGCAGTCCCCCACTGCATTCTGTAACAAGTATTCTGCTCAATTACAGGCTTCAAACTCCAATCACCTTTCAACCTGGGATTAAAATGAAGAATCCTAGGAGGGTCCTCAGCCTCCACAGTCTTCAATCCCAGCAATTCCATCATAAACTGCGAAACCATCACCGTCTCGCCTGCCTCCTTCACCAAGGCAATCTTGGGGTCCTTCTCGGCATGTGCTGCTCTCGGCTTACCCACCACCGTTATATGTGACCCCAAAGTGAGCCCACAAGGCAACTCCACCATCCTCATTCGCTTCAAAAACTCGGACCCAGAGAGCGAAACCGAATTGGGACACGGTTCGGATTTATTCTCAGGCTTTTTAACCTCCAAAGCTTGCATTTTTCCGGATTCCATTTCATCCCATATCTTCAACCCGTCTTCCCAAGCAGTCTTCGCAGCTTTATGGAGGCTCACCGAGCCATCTTTCTTAGTGGGGTCAAACGTTTTAGGTTCAAAACCCAAAGTGGACAAGATTTTGTTGGGTTTCGTGGTGGAACGAGCGAGTTGAGAGCGCATAGGCTGGGCGGAATTATGGGAAACCCAGTTCATAGGTCGAGTTGGGGCATCTTTATCATGCAAATCTTGTTTGCTTTGAAGGTGAGAAAAGCGAGTAAGGGTGGTCGAGGTGGCGGTGGTGGTTTCAGAAGTGAAACGAGAGTCGAAAACAAAAGGGATTTCAAGGGTGACAAGAAGCATGTAGAAAACAGCTACAGCAATCACGATTTGAATGGATCTTTGCTTGCTTAATGACACAAACGTGTCCAATTTCGTATCAGATTTGCCCCTCTTCATCTCCTCCAAATTTCAAAAAGGAAAGAAAAATGGGGGTTGATCAACAGGACAAGAGAAGAAAAAAGATGCTAGTTCCTATATAAATATTCAGAGACAGGTGATCGAAATCATCATCATCATCATCGCACTTAGATGAGAAACGCGGTGAGACATGACAAGGTATGGCGTTTGGTCGGTTTTTGAAACTTATGCGAAGGAAAGAGTGTCGTGTTGTGGTTCACAAGAGCGAGTGATACATAGAAGAGAATTGCCATGTATTTATTTACCGAAGAATTCCATAGCCTTTACAATTTCGAAAAAACTATGGTGGTTTTTTCCATCAACAGCAACAATTTTCCTTTTTTTTTTTGCTAACGTATGTAATTCGAGTAACTTAGGATATTAGTTTGTTCATTCAAGAGAAATACTACGGAAACTCTAAAAAAAAATGTATAATTAATATTCCTGAATTTATTACATCATTAAGCACTGCAAATATATTAATTGAGTACCCGATGTCTAGATTTTATTTATAATTATTATGGTAATATAACCTTAGAATTTTGAAACAATTTTACTGATTTTCAACTGCCAGCTTGATAATAATTATCAAATATATTGCTAATAGGAAGCATGATTATATATATTTTAAGAATATATTATTATATCAAAAAAGCAAATTTCTTTCTTTAAGTATCATAACAACTTATATCGGAAACGGCATTAACAACCAAAGAGTAATTAAAGAGTGATAGCATGCAGAAGAACTAATAATTAGAAACATAAAAAAAAGAAATATATGTATACGTTTTTTTTTTTTTTTTCTAAATAAAAAGACAAAAACGGCAACGGACCAGGAGGGGAAAAAGTAGTTTTCATTTTGGTGAAACCGGCCTCATATAATGGAAGTGCGGGTTGTGTTGTATAGAGAAGAA
>Ga0307517_10007507_pt1 | contig 15859 bp, 8 predicted proteins | sample 23_EM_MG_FD_194515 | JGI IMG/M metagenome (GOLD analysis project Ga0307517, IMG submission 194515) | Populus trichocarpa ectomycorrhiza microbial communities from riparian zone in the Pacific Northwest, United States - 23_EM | ecosystem: Host-associated > Plants > Roots > Unclassified | place...
GTCCGTTTCTTGCAACTTCTAATGCATTGATTAATTGTAGGAATGGACTGATGAAGCTATCTTTTGGAAACATGACATTGGAGATGAATATTTTCAACATTTGCAAGCAACCTGGAGATGATAATGAAGCAATTCCTCAAGCAAATCAATTTCAACCAGAACACGGGCATAAGAGAGTCTTGCAAGATTAGAAGTCAACTTATCGCATTAGATTGGCTTGCCAAGAACACTAGCAATCTTGGATAAGCATATCGATGACCAACATAATAGAGGAAGATTTGGAAGCTTAACCTAGGTAGGGACTCTAGTCATCTCTTCACTAGAGAAATCAAAGAATTGCGTCGTTGGCCTTAGAATAAGTGGTCATCTATAAACAAGATAAGGGCCCCCTTGCAGAACTGCAAGCTTATCCTCACTATTGAATTTGTACACCAGCTAGCCCGATTCATGGGTAGAGAGGGTGGCTTCACATTTCCAAACATTGGAAATAAGGTTGTTCAAAACCTTAAAGCCAGGGTATTTACCAGAGACGTAACCCATGGCACACCACTTCTAAACATCAAAGTTATGGTGAAAATCTTCAGAGGAGATAGAACAAGATTTGGTAGTGTGAAAAAGGGAGAAGTTACTAAGCTTAGTACAAGCGTCAGAGTTTCTAATAGAAGAGAAAAGATCCCTCCACTTGCCATCATACAGAAGAGGAGGGGTACTCTCTGGTATAGAGTTACTTGGATACATACCTCTACCTGAAGTACGGACATGAGACATATGTATGGCAGAAGGCGGAAGGCGGAGGGGAAGGGTTAGGAGGTACATCACCTTCATCCTCAGAGAAGGTGAAATCCAGTTGTTCCTCTTTTAGATCTACATCTTCAGAGACATCGTCGACAAGGACGGCTTCGTGAGGTTAAGATCTTGTAGCAATCGGCGGATCTGCAACTAGACCAACAATGTTGGGACAAACACCTTTATGGGGGATTGATGTAGAGGAAGAAATATACGAGGTTGACACCCGAGGAACAGCCCTAGATTCGGCATCGGGAGTAGCAACAGGGGCATGCAGGTTGTCTTGTCTATGTGGTACTGTAGAACGAGCCTTTCTTTTATTTCTGGCCATTTGAAATGAAGAACGGGCGGGAAATAGAGAAAGAAGGGGAAACCGAGAGAGAACTTGAAAGCCAAGACAGGGGAAAAAGAAAACCGAGAGAAGATCAAACACAATAAGCTACCAGCGAACACAAGGGAATCAACTCCATGATAATGAATTTGATTTTATGTGAGCCATGAAGCTTGCCAAGATGGATGAGTCCCTTTCCTAGAGAGATAAAAGAAATTTTGATCCACCAGGTGATGTCCCTTAAAAGTGGTAGCATGTTGTTACATGTGCTGGCAGTAGCGGTGGCACGTAATGCCATCACCACTATCCCAAAAACGATCTAGTGCTCTCCTAAACACTCTGGCAACACTTGGACAATTCTAACAACTTTAGAAGGTCAATTCCTAAACTGAAATGAATTTTTTTTTTATTTATAACATGATTGCAAATATTTATGGTAATTTTTATGTTTTCTCAAATATGTATTTGTATTGCAACATTGGAAATTTTATGAGTTTGATAGCGATATTTGAAGTGTTGTGGGTTCGTGCCTGTTACATGATAACCTCAAGAGTATGATGCTACTGATGAATTTATTTTTATGGTGAAATAATGATGAAAATCAATACCATACGATGAGGATGGGAGGATGGGTAGCAACAGGTGTATCTGGGTGTGAATTTTAGTGTGAATTTTTAATGTGTGTTGATGTTTGTAATTTATGAAGGTGTGAATTTTTAATGTGTGTTTGCAATTTGTGAAATTTGATGTGCATTGATGTTGTCTTTGAATTGTGAAATTTATGCGTTGATGTTTTTTATAATTATGAATTTTAATTTATTGATTGTGAATTTTAATGTGTTTATGTAGTTTTAAAATTGTCAATTTTAATGTTAGACATTTTTAAATTTTATGTGTGTATGGTAGAAATATTTTCACATATAAAAAATCCACCAAAAACATAAAACAACTATGAATAAAAAAATGTCACATTCTTTTTTTATTGTCTTTATTTGTGTTTTCCTGATTTTTTGTGCATTATACTATTATTTCTTTTGTTATGAAAGGATCTAGGTCAGGTTAACATGACCTTGTATCCATTGAACACAAATGACACCTTTCAGGACATGTTAAATAAAGTAGGTCAAAGCCCCTTTTTTGCCATCCACATGGACCTAACGCCCATTTTAAAATCCTTAAAAAATATTATCCATTAAAAATAAAAATAAAAATCTTGCTAGTAACTTGTAATTTTTGATATAATACACTCATAACGAGATTTTATTTTGAAGATTGATGGGGATTAATATATCCTTTTGATTTTTTTCAAAGAATAAAATTTGAAGTCTAATATTCACTAATAATGAAATTTGGAGTGTTAAATTTTCTATGTTGATTAATGGATCTCCTTCTAAGGAATTCTTAATGGGTCGTGGGATTCACCAAGGTTACTCCATTTCTTCGTTCCTTTTTCTAATTCCAGTAGAGGGGTTATCTGTTTTGTTTTAAAGAGCATCTACAACTAATCTTTTCAAACGTATCCCTTTTGGAGACAGCTTTTACCTCACTCATCTGCAATGTGTAGATGACACTTTGATTTTCATGCCTAGTAATCTTCACATGATCAAAATAGTTAAAAGAATTCTGTTGTAGTTCACTATTTGTTCAGGTTTGCACATTAACTTCCACAGAAGCTCTTTAATTGGCATAAATGTTGGGGAAGATAGTTGTACAAGTATGGCATCTTCAGTCTTTTGTAGATTTGGTTCCTTGCCTTACTCTTACTTGGCCACGCCTTTGGGATCCAATCATAAAAGGTTGTTTACATAGAAGCCTATTATTGAGAATTTTAGAAGAAAAATAAGCATGTGGAGAGGTTGTATGCTTAGTATGGCAGGGCGTATTTGCCTAATAAAAAATGTCCTAAGCTTATTGCCAATCTATTATATGTCTTCTTTTTTTATGTTGAAGGGTGTCTGTAATATCCTGACCTCTATTTAGTGAAGATTCTTGTGGCCTAGGGTGGTGAAATAAAAGAAAATTTGTAAGGTGCAGTTGTGTATTGTGGTGAAAGCTAGAAAAAGAGGAGGCCTTGGGTTGGGTTCTTTAATGTCTAAAAATATATCCATGCTTTTCAAATGGATATGAAGGCTAAACTCGTCAGGCCATACCCTATGAAAACAAGTAACATCCCATTTTTACTCCCCAACTTTCAAGAATGGAATCCCAAAATTACATGGTAATATTTCCCTATTTTGGAAAGATATTTTGTCAATCTTAGATCAAAACTGTGTTATCGGCTCAGTATTGCGTCAAAACATTAAATTCATGAATGGTGATGGGTCCTTCATTCTCTTTTGGTCTGATGTGTGGATAGGATCAAATGCTTTGCGTAGCATTTTCCCCAGACTTTACAAAGTTTCTGCTATTCAGAATGGTTTGGTTCATGAGATGAATCAATGGGTGAATGATCATTGGCGATGGAATTTGGTTTAGCGTAGGAATCTCTTATCTTATGAAGAGCATCAATATCATCAATTGCTTTCAATGTTGGAGCGAATGATAATTCAACACGGAAAAGATGACAAAATCATATGGTCGTATAATTGTGATGGAAGCTTCTCAATTAAGTCATGTTGCACCCTAATTGATAGTACCTCTTCTACTAATGATAGAGTTTTTAGAGCCAACATCTGGATTAAAAAGGCCCCTTTAAAAGTTCAAGTGTTCCTTTTGTTGGCAGTTTTGGACTAAGAGAGTGCTTGGCAGTGTGATAGCGGTTACTTTTTAAATAACTTTTTGTGCCGAAATGCATGCCAATGATTGTTTTCATTTTTTAAAAATTATTTTTGACATCAGCACATCAAAACGATCCAAAACGTACAAACCATATTAAATTTTAGCAAAAAAAAAAATTGAATTTTTTGAGAACGCGGTTTGCACCGCATTCCCAAACGCATTCTAAGTTAGTACAAGAGCTTTTCTCCATCACTAGAATGTTTTGCCCGCCACTCAAGCTTCTTGTATCTTTTGCAGCTCAGATTTGGAAATTTCAAAGCACCTTTTGATACACTATAACTTTTCTAGGAGTGTTTGGATGAAAGTTTTGGATTGGTAGGGTATCCAATGTTGTTGACCTAGCACATTAGACTCGTTGCTTCTACAGTGGTCCGGAATGGTGCAAGGCAAATTCTAAAGGTTAGCTTGGAGACTAATCTCTAGTAGTACTATTTGGGGTATTTGATTGTTGAGAAACAATATTGTTTTTAAGAAGGGAACTATAAGCTTGTTTGATTATTTTTCCACCATCCTTCATCGGGTTGCTATTTGGCTGCATACTCTGGATTCAAACTTCACTTATACAAAAAATGACCTCTTAAGATCTTCTGATAGCATCAAATTGTGGTGTAATAAGAAATCTTAGGTAGTCTCTTTGTTTCTGTTGTAGCATATTAGTTTTTTTTTTTTCTGTTTCTCTAAGTCTGTTCCTTTTTTCTTTCTTTTTTGCCATGTCCCTGTATTTTGCTTTGGCTATTGGTTTTATAGCCTTTTCAATATACTCTCGATGATTAAAAAAAATCTAATATTCATTAGTAAAAAAATCAAGAGTATTAACATCAGTATCACTAGATCCTACTTCCAAGTAGATCAACCTAAAATAAGTGCTACTTAGATATTTTAGGACTAAGGTATAAAAATATCATTCAACAAACATTGGGAATGAAACTAAAATGTCATAGGACAAGTGAACTTCATCAAGGTTTCTTCCATGGGCTTTCTCTAGTATTTAGGTTAGGTCTATAGACCTAACATAGCCCTATTAGTACATTACATAACTTGAGTTGTGATATGTGATCACCACATTATAGTTGTTAACTCACTAAAACAACTAGGAGTCGTAAAAACTAAGTAGATTTTTAAAATGGATAGGTCTTGAGTTTTTTACTAGGGTTTAATTTATCACAATAAATCTACATGCACCTTATAGATGGAACAATGGAAGTTTAAACACAACAAGACCTTAACAATTTAGGACAAGACAACCAATGTAGCTTATCTTAGGTAGAATGTTTAGGGGTAATATTGTTTTCTTTTTAGCATAATCAATCTCTTATTATAGATCTCTAAAAACTAGTTAGAGTTTTTAGTGATCATAATATTAGGTAGTGATTGCTTTACTAAGATTAGACATTTCATCTTTCTCGAACATATAGAAAAGACTTATTTCTAATAGTTTTGAGAAAAGAGGATGAGTCACCACGATGTCAACTATAACAAGAGGCAATAGTTTAGGGACCATTTAGGTGGAACCGTAAAATGTACCTTTCTCAAACGACATGTCATTTAGCCTATCAAATGGCATGTCATTCAATTACATCAGAAAACTCTAATTAGAGGAAATATAAATGACCTGTTACCCAGCTCATAAATCTTAATTACAAATGACATGTTGTCTGACCATAACCTAATTCCTATAGGATGACATAACCTTTAAATCTTATTAAAACCCTAAGAAGTAAGAACGATGCTTCATTTAAGCCAACTCATCACTTTTAAAAGACATGCATTTTTTTTCATGTATGCCAACCCATTTTCCTTTGACCTTTTCTTTCATAAATGACAGCATACATTTTCCCATAAACTGACCTCATACCTCATCCTTGTAGCCTTTTTAAACTTATAAATACCTTATGAAGCCAGTTGAAGAATAATATCAAGGCTGTAACCAAACCTGTAAAGTGGGAAGATAAGCTACTATATTGTCAAGCTATCCTTGTAATAGAAAATAAGGCAAGTTTAAGAGATATAAAGGTCTAAGATATCTTTCCAAAGATAAAGGTGTTGACCTTGCCAATATAATGACTCTAAAATCCTTCTTCATGGCCTATAAAAATGATCCTTAAGACATTCTTTACGGGGGGTAATCAATAGAAAACAAATATGGAGAAAAGGAGAAAAGAATAAACAAGAGAGAAATAGAGAGGAGATCATACAACGAGGTTTGGAAGAGAAAGAAAAAAAGTAAAGACAGAGAAAAAGAAAAGGGAAGAAAAAGGTCATAAACAATAAGAGAAAAAGGAGGTAACTATAACAAGGAAGAAAAAGAAGGGTGAAAGAAAAAAATAGTAAGGCAGCGTGGCAATTACAAATAGAGAAAAGGAAGGGAGAAGAAAAAAAAATGAAAAAATAAGAGTAAGCAAAAAGAAAAAAGAAAGGCAAAAAAAGAAGAGATCAAGGGATTATTTAGGGAATGGGAGAGAAATTACATTATAACTTTCAAAATTGGGCTCTAAATACAATGATTTTGATGATAGCAAGGTTGTAAGTTGTTACAGGTCCTCATCTTTCATAGAAATAAAAAAGAATACCTAGTACCTTTGTGAGTACAAAATAAATCCTATACTACCACAACCACAAGTATCACTCTAATAACCCTCTTTTATTCTATGCATGAGGTTTATGCCTTTTTTTTTCTTTTGTTTCAACATGTGATATAATTCCTTTTTTTCTCGTGAACATGGTGTGTTAATAGGTAATTGTGTCTAGTAGATCTCATATCTGATGGTTTTAAGTCTTGTCTTAGGGATGTTGCTTTGGTTTGTTTGAGAGGAGATATAGAAGCAATTTATTTCCTTCTCTTATTCAGTGTTCGAGTTTTTCTTTCTTCTAAAATCACGGTTCCATGTTTTAGCTTTCTAGGTTTATTAGCATAGTTTACTAGTCATAGGTTAAAGATATAGAAGGATAATTTTAGATTTTCTTGGTGGCATGAGTTGTAGAACCTATGAAAGCTAGGTGTTAGGTGTAAGGTGTGGTGGGAACTCGTAGATACAAGAAAGGAGCTTTTATACCTTTTTAGTTTCAAAAGTAACTTGAGTTATTGTTTTAGATAAAACTCTTTCTTCTCTTTCTAATAACATGAAATGTGGTTATAAAGTCAACCGAGATGTTTGCTTTATTTTCTAAACCAAATATCTATCCCTTTGTCATCTGAGCACATATAGCAACCACAATTTTTTTGCTTTCATTTGTGCTAACATGCATGAGCTAGGGCAGTAAGATGAGGGAGGGGTTTTTTTTATTTTTTAAATATAGTGGTGTGATGGAAAGAAGCTTGATATGAGAGTAGTGTTTTGTCTTTCAGGGGGAAGGCAGTGAACTTTAGGTCATTTAAAATTATTATGATCTTTACATGCATGATATTTTATGTAACTTAGTATGATTATTGTCTTACCATAGTCATTACAAAAAAATAAAAATCTCTTTCCATTCTCTTTTAATTTTATAATGGCCAAGTTTACCATATTAAAAATACATTAAAGAAAACAAAAAGATGGCATTTTTTCACATGTGTCGGTAGTTTACAAAAAAACCAAATATTTTGGTATGAACAATTTTTTCCAAATTTGTTGCAGGTATTTGTGGACTTAATAACAAGTTTATAAAATCCATTGGAACTTGACTTATATTGAAAGGCCCATTATACCGACGCACCCAAAACCTTTTAAAAAAATCAACTTGGTTTTCCCAAAATCCAATTAAATTTTTTTTTGGCTATTCACTTTAAATATTTAAGGTAGATGGACTCACAATTAAATGTTGCCTTAGGTATTAAAAGGAGTAGCATATTCCTCAAATTTTTTTATATAATAATTTTTTTAGTTTAATATTCACTAATACCGAAGTTAGGAGTATTAAAGTTTTACTATGTAATATTCACCAATACTATAATTGGAGATATTATCTTTCAAATCAATATTCATAGACGCTATTGTAAAGAATATCATATTTTCTATACATAATACTCACCAAAGCCAAAATTAGAAGTATTATTTCTAATCCAATATTCATTGATGACAAAGTCAGGGATATTAAGCCTTTTCAGTACAATATTCACTAATGTCAGAGTTAAAGATATTATTTTCAATTAAATATTCATGAATGTTAAAATCAAGGGTATTAAAGTACCATAAGAAAAATAAACCTTAATAAGGCTCCTTCCATGTACCTTCCTTACGACGACTATGATGTTTGAACCACTAATAAAGGTTTAACCAACCGTAGTAAATCCATTATCACCTTGTAGATAGATCTTTGGTAGAACATGAATAACAGATTATTACCAATTTAAAAAAAAAACTATCAATGCAACTTACCTCATGTAGGATGTTTTAGGGTGATAATATCTTCCCTTTAGCAAAACCAGTTTCTTACCATAGATCTTTGCTGATCAATTAGGATTTCTAGTAACCATAATATTAGGTAAAAACTCCTTTACAAAGATTAGACCTTTCTCCCTCTTAAAATATAAAAAAGAACTCCTTTCCTAAGATTTAAAGAAAGAGGGCAAGTCACCACAATGTTTGGTACGACAAAAGTAACTTGATTTCCACACAAACCCTCTAGCTTTTGTTAAGGGTAAGTTCCTGGGGTCATTAGGATTAAATCATGTACCAAACTCCATCATTCGAGGTCCTTTCTTATGTAAAAGTTTGTCTAGCTTTCTATTCAGCTCTTCGAATTTTAAATCACTCCATTTTGATTGTTGTTTTACATTGTCTTTAATCTCACTCAGTTGGCTTTTTATGTGAACAAATTAAGCTTTATACTGCCTCGATTGCTTTTCCAGTACAACTTAGTTACATCATGGTTCAGTATTTTATAGCACTTGGATGGTTTTAGGTTTAGAAAGAGATAGAGAAATATAATAAATGCGAGTTGGAGAGAAGAGAGATTAGAAATTCAGTTTTTGTATTGAAATTTTCGTACTCATGTTGGCTGAGAGTTTGGCCTTTTATAAAGAATACGAGATGGCATGGTTGCGCACTGCCGCGGGCTTATAAAACAAATGTACTTGATATTGTTATAATTGTGAACTAGCACTAGATAAGTAATAGAAACTAAAAGTATGATGGAGCCAATATTTCACGACTGAAAAAAAAGTTGTGTTGGTGATCAAAAACTTAGAGACTGAACAAAATGATTTGTAGCAATCCATAATGTTTTGTGAGGAAAGATACAGTGTTTTCACCACATTATTTAGCTTTTCTGTTAATAAAAAGTAAAAAAAGAATTACAAAGCTAAATTCTCTACCAACTTAATATTAAAAAAAATAACAAAGATAATTTTGGAAGGAAAAAACCCCATGAGGAAAAACGTTGTAGCAATCGACAAAGATAATTTTAGAAAAAATCATAAAAAAAAACATTTAGAGAAATACTATAGCAATTCATAGTGTTTTGTGAGGAAAACAACAACGCTTTCCCCATATGATTTAGTTTTATTGTAATTATAATTCTTAACCAACTCAATATTAAAAAAAAATCGACAAAGATAATTTTGGAAAAAATCATAAAACAATAATGTGGGAAAACACTGCAGCAATTCACAGTGTTTTAAAGAAAAAAATTACAAAGCTAAATTCTCAATATTAAAAAAAATAAAATCAACAGAGATAATTTTAGAAAAAAATATAACAAAAAAAAACACACAAAAAATAGGGAAAAAAACTCATGTTGGAAACACTGTAGCAATTCACAGTGTTCTGTGATGAAAGCTACAGTGCTTCCCCACATGATTCAGCCTTATTTGTAATGACTTATAATTGTAATTCTCAACCAGCTCAATATTAAAAATTAAAATTGACAAAGATAATTTTGAAAAAATCATAAGAAAAAAAAACCATGTAGAGAGACACTGTAGCAATCCATAATATTTTGTGAGTAAAGCTACAGTGCTTTCCCCACATGATTAAGTTTTATTACAAAGTTAAATTCTAATCAGCTCAATATTAAAAAAATAAAATCGACAAAGATAATTTTGGAAAAAAATATTACAAAACTAAATTCTCAATCAGCTCAATATTAAAAAAAAAAATCGACAAATATAATTTTAAAAAATAAAAAAATCAAATAGAAAAACCATGTGGGAAAAACACCGTAGCAATCCACAATATTCTAAAGAAAAAAATTATAAAAATTATTTTTTAACCAGTTGAATATTAAAAAAATACAATTAAAAAAAATAAATAAAATATTATTTTAATATATTTTTAAATAAAAAAATTTTAAATTATAACTAGTATCATAATTTCAAACAAACCATATGATACCTTTATTCCTCCGAAAGCAAAAAAAAAAAATCATCTGAACCTCAAAAGGCTTCTGTTTTGGTCGCCCCCGACTTGCTGCCTATACACTGCTACAAGTTTGACGCTTGACGACCGACATCTGCCTCGTTTTTTTTTTTTTTTCTTATCGAGGAGTCCTAGGAATGTAACATAAGGATCTTGTTTTGAAAAGACAATTACAATATGAAAATTAAATGATACCGCATGGCCATTACTTAATGGTATTATAATAGTTTATTTAGTAAAAAGCGTCTCTCCTTTTTCTTTTAGATAACCATGGCTAGGGTTTTCTAGGGTTGATGACGTGGATTCACTTGTATGTTCATGTTTTGTTGGGTTTGGTCCATGCCTTTATTGGTGAACCATGTCTCGTCCATGCCTTTATTGGTGGACCATGTCTCGTATAATAATTCGAAGTAAATATTCTCAATAATCCATAGTTTGAAGGCATGTATTATAAATTCAATGTGTTTCACTAATGATGCCGTACGTTCCTGTATTCTTTCTTTTTTGTTTAAAAGTTTTTTTTATTAGTATTTGAAATATTTTTTATTGAGAAAATAGATTATGAAATCGTTCTGTGGAGCAGAATTTCCTCAAGATACAGTGAACTTGTTTAATGCTTCATCCAGGTCTCATTTCACCGCCCGTTACCTGGACCGAAGCTCAAAGTCAGAAGAGAGGGATTTTGATTTATCATGTTATATGTACAGTCACAAGAAATCACCTATATTTGGCTTGGATTTGTTTCAAAACCTCCTTACAATTTTAGAAATATATGATTCTCCAATTCAATCGTGCTGGATATTTATTACTCGTCCAATGATCTTGATCAAATTTTTCCTTATCTCTGGTGTGAATCTACTGAATGACAAGAATGGTATTTTGGATCAGTAGAAGTCAGGTTTAAAGAAAGCAGAAAGTAACAAGTTATTTTGCTTCCATGGTGATGCATCTGCAAAATGGCCAGGCTTTTAGAGAGAGAGAGAGCAGAGGTAGAACATGAAATCTCTGAAATGAAATGGCTTCAAGTCTTAGAGACGAATTACCCTTAAAGACAAGGAAACGCATTAATATTCAATCCTTGGTTGATTCCACGATGATACTGAATTGAGTAAAACATTGAATATACAAACTGCAGTAGCTGAACAGTATGTCGCCAGTGTGAAGTGAGCTCGTGACTGTGAGAGGGGAACTTCCTCCCATGCAAATATACCCTTAGTTGTCAAAACAATTATAAACAAATAAACAACTGCTTTCTACCAAAAAAAAAGAAAAAAAGATTATAAACAAGGTATTATTATAAAAAATTCTCATTCTTTGAACAATAATTTGGAATTGCAAAATACCCTTGACAGAGAAACCCACGCAAGCTGAGAATAACTTCTCATTCCCTCACTTAATCCTATGATAACTCTTTAAAGAAACAGAAAAAAGACATATCATGCCCATGTGCACTTCCTGCCACTTCCAACTTGACTCCTTTGAGACCTCTCTCTGTGCGCACTTCTTAAGACCTCGCTAGTTGCTACCAAAATAAACCTATCCAACTCATAACCTTAATGCAGACGAACTCCAACAAATTAACTACAAGCCCTCTTTCACACAAGTAGCACGTCGTTGAGACCTAGGCATACAATCACTCTTTCTACTCTACAGCCCCATTCTCTATAGGGAACTACTGCAACTATTATGACATGACATGCGTCATATGAAACCAAAACGCACATGAAAACAGACCTCGAATCATTAAAGCGTCTCTTCATTTCTATGCCTTCTGAGGAAAATATTAGTTGGGTATGTATGACTTGAATTCCTCCTTTATGATACCTCTGACCTCTCAGTTTCCTCTGAAATGTCCTTAAAGTCAAAGGGACGTTCTATGGATTTCCCTAGATATTTCTGTAAAAAAAGAAGAAAAACAAAACGCCCACTAGATAATCCTTTATTGTGATTCTTGATCTTGCTTGGTTTTCCACTTTGAACACAAACCTAGGGTTAGCTAGGGTTTTGATGGTGGTTGTTTTTACTAATTTAATTATTTTACTCTATAATTATTTTGGCATATGGCTTATGCTAACGAAAAGATGCATAACTAATTATGGATTATGCACAAACAAAAGAAGAAACAAAAGAAGCGTAGTTAGTGGCTAAAAACCATGACGTGATAATATTCTCTCTGTGATCAAGTAAAGGCATATTATATAATCATTTGCAATATTATATAAATGCATGATTTGCAATACTTAAATGCATATTATATAATCATTTGCAATACTTAAATGGATGATTTGCAATTCTTAAATGCAGTGATTCCCATAGTAGGTAGAAACTTTTGGAGGGATTATAAACACGACAGAGAGAGAGAGAGAGAGAGAGAGAGAGAAAGTGATAGAAGAGAACACAAACAAATGGACTTATGCGAGAGATGATATATTGAAACTATAACAAATCTGATGATGAAGACAATAGTACAAGAAAAAAGGGAATCGATGTTGTGATGTATCTGACTTATGTGTCCTTGGAAACCAATCTCTGTGTGTCTTATGCGTTCAGTTTAATTCTCTGATAGAATGTCAGTGAGGTGCTGAATGGGGATATGTGCTCACGTTATTCCATGCAGTTTTAGCCATGACCTTTAAACCTGATTAATCTCACCACCAAAGCTCCAAAACTGCCATTATTGATCTCTCCGTCCCTCCTGTCTTTCTCTCTCAGAAAAACAAACACTATTGCAATTAATTCTATCTTAATTTGAAGCACATCCCAGTTGTAGATCAATGCTAAAACTTCTCCAGCTAGTCCTAAACTTACGAGTTCTTAAACGAATTTTCTTCTGTGAAGTATGCCGAGAAAATTAACTGTGTTTCGTTGAGCATATGAGTTAAGAATATTTGAAAATAAATGCAAGAGAAGATGTCAATATACTTATTAGTAAATCTGGTAATAAGAGTGCAAACAATGAAATGAATTGGACAGGCATAGAAATTATCGTGATCCATTCATAATTACCTTCCCGTGGTTAATAACTATGGTCGATGCAATCAAAAAAATTCGCTATTATAAACAAGATATCGCGGAAGATAGATGAGCTCTTCATGTTTTTCTGTCATGCTTTTCTTAATATTGTTATTGTTACATGCACCTTGCGAAATCATAAACGATTGAGAGATAGCCGAAGTGATCAAGGATCTAACAAAGAAAAGAGGCCATGATCTCATGATCTAAGAAAGGAAAAGAAGAAAAAACGGCAAAGAGGAAATCAAGCAACATAATAAAGAAGGTGCCAGACGGCCAGTAATATGTTCGATAGCACTCGAGATTCTGCAACTACTTTACCTTAGGCCGGTCACCAAGCCTGAGCTCAAGATCCAATTCATCTACAGTGCAAGGGCTAATTTCAAACACCTCAGACTGGACATGATGTTTATCAACTGAATTACACTTTAGAAAGAAAGGTAATGATGATTTATCAATCCTCCGTTTCTTGCAGCTCATAGGCTCCTCCCCACAGTCTGATATGCTCGGGCGAGTTCGTCGAACGACTAAATTCAAGCTGACAGACAAATCTGTTTGGACATAATCTACTTTGGCTCTACATCCTGATTCTATTTTCCTTGAATTCTGCTCTCCTTCAGTGCTTAGAGAAGATATATGACATCTTTCTTTAGTTAACTTAGTCTGTGGCGGGGGGGAAGATTTATGGGATCTCTTTTGTTGTTCTTCAACAATAAAAGAAGTGAAAGGAGGGGAAATGGTTTTATCACAGAAATTCTCTTGAGTAGATGTAATTGAAACCCTAGAAGATGAAGTTCGGGATGGAATAAAACCAGGATCAGAATTAGGGTTAGGGCAATAATCCAAGGTACAAAGCTGAGATGGGTATTGAAAACCGAAAGATGTATAGGGATTTTGAAGGTGATTGAGAGGTTTTTGATGCTCATGATGAAGAATTTCATTGTGAGGACTTGGAGATTGCTTGAGTCTAGCTCTATCCCTCCTGTGGACATTCATATGACCTCCTAGAGCTTGAGCAGACCTAAATTCTCTTCTACAAAAGCTACAAGAATAAGATCTTGGAGGCCATATACATCCTCCGAGAGGACCAGCTGCATCTTCAGCGAAAGCTTGTTCTTCCCAAGAATCATCCAACGAAGGATTGGTTGAAGCCTGAAAATGAGAATCCAAACTATGCTTCCGTTTAGTCAACATCCAATAACGAGCTTGCTCCATATGTTGGACTATATCCAGAGATTCACCCTTCCAAGCTTGAAGAATATACAGGATTAATAATAGGAAAAGTATTAAAACTTAAAGGTGATAGAAAATGGGAGGAGATGGGATGCAAGAAAGACAGATAAAGGGCTTAACTGATTGCTAAGAGTAGTAGTCGGGAAGATAAATTGGTGGGTACTCTACCATGGTTGTCTTAGTGCAGCTACTTTTTTGGTTTTTGTGTTTGGTTCTCAGCACTATCTACTGTGTAAGGGGAACGCTGGTTTAGTATTCACGGGAGTGGGTCCAAGGAGCCTTGCTTGCTTGTGCTGTTTATCTGTGCTTATAGACAAACTGTAATCATGTCTGACTGAAACATCCTTGGAAATACCCAGCAAAAGTCGAAAAGATGCTGTAAATGCGCGCACATACTTGTGCTACACTATACTGTATGGATACTTTTGTTTTGGACTAGAAATTACTACTATGATATATACTAAGCATTGTTTTCCGATCTGTGGACTGCCCTCTTCGAAGAATGCCCAAAGGTGCAGTGGTTATACTGTAGCATTTTTACTATAGCTATAAACTTATTAGCATCACAATTGATATAATAAAATTATGATTTTGTCTTCGTCAACAAAAACAATTGGCCTTCGCAACTCTGTATAGTGATTTGTTTTTGTTTTTTTATAGTAAAATAACTAATATACTTTTTAATACTTTAAAACACGTGCGATTTTCTTCTTTTTTTTGTCATTATGTAAAAGTTTTTTTTTAGTCCTCAAACTTTGTTTTTGAATGATTTAGTCCAATTTTAGGAGCAATTAATTTCAAATTTTTATGAAAGGGTGGGATTGAAAGAAGGGGGGCTGAAATGAAAAATGCGGCAAATATGGGTGGAGTGCTATAAGTTTTGAAAAAATGCACTTTGGTCCTTCATCTTAAACAATCACGCAAATTATACAATTTTTGTCCCTCGAAATTGTTCCAATTTCATTTTGCTACAGATGTTTATTTTCATTATATAATTTTTTATCCTTGGTTGAGAGAAGAGAAAGAGATGGGTCGTCGGATTCCCGCAGTAGAAAGAAAAACTTGTTGTTGGCACCGAATTAAGCCACCAAAATGAATGATTTTTGTGTCAAATTATTCTATTTTAATTAGGGGAGTTCATATATATCAGTTGTTTTTGTACCTTGAAAGTTCATGAAAAAATAAATCTGAGCTTGGATTGACTAAATGATCTTGGGTTTTGCTTTTTTATTCGTATAGTAGCCCTTTTAATTCTGGGTGGTGCTTTGACTAAATGATCTCGGGTTTTACGTCAATAATCTCTTTTTTCTTCCTTCTTTCCTCTCTCCTGCTTAATTTTAGCATTGGCCTCTACACATTTTCAAAGCATCTCTTTGATTTT
>Ga0307517_10007508_pt1 | contig 15857 bp, 16 predicted proteins | sample 23_EM_MG_FD_194515 | JGI IMG/M metagenome (GOLD analysis project Ga0307517, IMG submission 194515) | Populus trichocarpa ectomycorrhiza microbial communities from riparian zone in the Pacific Northwest, United States - 23_EM | ecosystem: Host-associated > Plants > Roots > Unclassified | place...
GATGATCGATGAAGAATGGCATCCCGTCGTTCTTCTTCGGTTTCACAGCGCGGTTCAACACGGTGGTCCAAAAACAGATCGTTACAAAATGCGGCACTGCTACGGCAACCTTCCGGCACGGAGGACAGTACCTCACGGGCTTCAGGCTGGGAGGTCGAAATCACTCGAGCCAGGTTATCTGTGACTGAAGGAAATGTCAGAGAGGTCCCGCTTGAATGCGGAGGAACGAACAGTTGGTCCGTTGCCAAATATGGGGAGGGGGGAGTGCCTGGAGAATCTCGAGTCCAGGGTCAGATATGAACGGGTTGTGGTCAATAAGGATGGGCTGGCATGGAAGTATCCAGTCGGAACCGAGGAAGCACGGCAGATGGGAGACCGTACGAGACAACAAGATTCATTCGGGAGGTGTAGAAACCACTCGAAGTAGGAACCTTGATGTCAACATAGGAGCGTTGGAGACCAGTTTGGTCAAAGATACAAGGGATATTGAGGTCGTATATGATGGAAGCATAGATTTTCGATACTTCGGAAGCGGCGCTGATAGAGAGAGAGACATCGCTCTCCCCTATGATACAGTATTGGAGACAGGTTGTCATGACGGGGTGGTGGGGAAAGGGGAATGGGCGGCGCATCGTACATCTATTTTATTACCCAAGACGCGTGACGACCGAGACAGAACAATAAGGAGGGTAAACATGTGATCGCCAAAATGTGGCTGTGCTGATTTAACCGCAAAATCCTGGTTTCAGCAATAAAAGTCCCTAAGACCCTGGACGTAAACGTCCCGGGAATTATCATCACCCGACTCAGAACTCAGGGAAGAGGCGTATCTCCGAACAACGCCTGCATGTAAACCTCAGGGTAACGATCACCCTGAGCGGCGTCGGCCTTGTCCGCGACCTCTCTAACAGCTTGAACGTCCTCCGGAGAGAGCTTGATCTTCCCAGCGTCCATATTCTCCTTGAGGTTCTACGAAGATAATATCGTCTCAGAAATTGTTCCGCTCATGGCGCTATCCAAATATCAGACGTACTTGAAGCCTGGTGGTACCGGGGATAGGGATAACGTCATCTCCCTGAGCCAACACCCACGCCAAAGCGATTTGACCGGCGGTAGCGTTGTACTTCTTGCCGATATCCTTCAGACCATCCGCGAGCTTGAGGATGTTGGGGAAGTTCTCCTTGGAGTATCTCGCGACGTATCTACGGAAGTCACCCTCCTCAAAGTCATCAGGAGATTTCTGCGAATAATTCATTGAGTTGTTTTACTACTTCCCGGGAACAATTTACTTACGTAGCGGCCAGTGATGAGACCCCTTCCGAGAGGAGAGTATGCGACAATCTTGACCCCGAGTTCCCTCGCGGTCTTCAAGAACCCGATGGTCTCGTCCTCGATGTCCAAAGTGAAGGGGGAGTACTCCATCTGGACGGCGGAGATGGGGTGGATGGCGTGCGCCCTGCGAAGGGTGGAAGCTGAGATCTCCGAGAGTCCGATGTACTTGGTCTTGCCAGCTCTAGAGAGGATGAGCATCCTGATTTATGAATGGCGAGATGGACTCATACTCACTTGACGAGCTCAGCCATCGCGGCGACAGTGTGTTCAATCGGAACACTTGGGTCTGCGCGGTGAAGGTAGTAGAGGTCGACGTAATCGACTCCCAACCTCGACAAAGACTTGTTGCAAGCCTGATGGACGTACTCTGGGTCGCCTTTCCCCATCCCGGTCCTCACGGCTTCTGCATGGCCGAGACCGAACTTTGTAGCAAGGAAGATCTCGTCACGCTTTCCGGTCTTCTTGAGCCTACGCAACCAAAGCGCGAACTGTGAGCGGGGAAGGGGGTGAAAGTTTGAAGTTCAGGGGTACGTACCATTTCCCAATCAAGTCTTCGTTATCACCGTAAGCGTCGGCGGTGTCCCAGAAGGTACACCCAGATTCGTAAACGGCATCCAAAACCTGTGATAGAGACGTAAGTCAGCCACTCATGACGAGGATAGGAAACGTGAAGACTACCTTGAGGCGTTCCTCGTCCGTACCGACAGTACCATAGGCAATGGAGAGACCCATCCCGCCGTATCCAACGGCGTTGAAAGTCTTGCCACCGAAATCTCTGGTTTGAGAGGACATATTCGATAGAGATGAGAGAGGAGAGCTGAGTGTTGAGTGTTGAGTGTTGGGTAGTGAGCAATGAGGCCGTATACTCATCAACTCCCATCCTTTTATCTCTCTTCTGCCACTAGCCAGAGCTCCACAACTAGCCCGCTGATTCAGGGGGTGGCCCCGCACGGTGGCGACGATCCATTGAGACCGATTGAAGTTCGGACTGGCTGTGGGCCCACGGGATTATGGGTGAGCGACCCACTCAAACGCTCCAGTGGGTCGACCACTGCTGTCGGTCCGCATCTCGTTATGCGAAATCGATGGTCGGTCGGGCTTGGACTCTTGGCGGGTACAGGGCAGCGGAGTCCAAAGTGGCGCAGTTTGACAAGGTGTTGGTAATGCCGGTTATCCCTGCCCATTCCCGCCCCATTGCGCGTCGATCTCTCCGATGGACCCTCAGCCGTTCCCGCTCGCTTTGTAACATCCAACTCGCTCGCCCCACACAACTCGCTTCCTGTCTCCCTCTTACCTCATGTACACGTAAGGACGCCTCGAACCCCCTCACCCTCACAACCACGTCTATGCCACCCAAGCCGCAGGAGGTCTTTTCCCACAAATTTTCTACGAGCCCCTGACATCGACACAACGATGAATCACTTCATATCCAAGGATCATAGCAAGCGCCAACCAAACGTCAAGTCGCCGACGCTAGGGTGTTGATTGTGGGGATGTCTCGAGTAGCTATCATCGAAACACAATATTGGTCTTTCCTCTCTCACAGCCCCTAATCCTTCCTGTCATTCCCCCATCCCATCCGATAGCATTCCGCATCAGTTTCTTTCTTTTCCTGGTCGGCTTTCACGCAGTTTCCACTGCGGATCAGGTCTTGGTGTCTTTGGGGATGTTGCTCGTCGCCGATCCTGATACGGTTCTGCGATTCCACTTCGAGAACTCGACCAAAGGGTTTGGTTCCCTCGACAGGTTCAGGTCGGTTCACATACTTTTGGACGCGTAACCCTGTTTCGTGTGCGGATTTATCGATTTCCTCCGGATCGTCGCCCTTCAACAGACTATGCGACAGAATACTCTCTGAAGAGGACCTATGAATGTGGGGAGGTGCAGCAACGAAGGGGAAGCAAAGGTGCTTTAAGGAAGGCAGGACCTGCGTGTGCGGAAGTGGTGGCTGTGGAGGTTCCTGCTGCCGTACGTCCTCCACTTCTATCCCTACCTCTAGGAATCCACTGTATCCTTTCCCCGTCCCGGCAATCGGTGGAAAATCCTCGCAAAACGAGGCCGGTGGACACCAATGCGACGTGCACCCGGAACACAAAAGACATCGTCAAGTCGGCAACATCTGTTTTTCCGGAGATCATTTCAACCCCACCCACGTGGGTCCCCTCTTTTTCGAGTCCGGGACCGCCAAACACACCCAAGCTGTGATCTTTTGAACCGAGGCTGTCGGGATCAGGTCAACGGAACTGCATTCACCCGCCTTGGCTTTGGGCCCAGAACCCAGCTCGACTCCCTGCTTGATTCCTAGGTCTGCTCCGGATACCGATTTCTCTACTGAAGGCAACTCTACTGTCGATCTCAGCTCCGCGATCCCTACGAATGCCGAGGTATTCCCCTACATATTCGCCATCATTCCCTACTGCGAAGTTAGATCTTCGCCACATCATCTGAACAGCTGACGCTGGTTGTTGATCAACGTTGATCCACCTGGTATACCTGGCTACCACATCTGACGGGGTCTACAGTAGGAGGGTGCAGCTGTCATCCTAACGTGTTTGTGAAATTTGTATCCGATTGGAATCGCACGTTCTCATCTGAAAGCAAGAACGTGTTGAAACTCTTGTGCACATGCGTGAATCTGTACTGCCCCAGGTGGCGTCCGAATGACAAGCTGACGAGAATGACGCATACCGTTACCGTTGCGATCTGTCATCTAGTGAATTGTCCCAATGTAGCAATGGTTTTTCATACGTAGTAGGAGTGGGTGGACAGATCCGATCCGAATGGGAGGGAGATTACCTGGTGCTGTCCCAGCCCCGGCCGCGACGTCAACGAAGGAATCTTTTGACGGAGGACGTGCACCAAATATCTGTCACTCGAGTGTCGCGCAGGTGTGGCTTTGCTTCCGGTGTCGAGGAGGCGGTGGCTTTGGGCGTGCTAGGGAATACCGCTGGGGCGAGCGTTGGATGTTGGGCAAATGTACTCAATGTTGAATGTTTCAACCTGGGCAACCTTCCGTGGGGTCTGCACATCAGTTGTCTCTTTTTTCCCTCGTTCCTGGTATAGAGAACAGCCGCTCTGGACAGAAGATGTAGGAGATGGAAGGTTCCGTGGGCAGTCCGATGAGTGTATCCATGGGAGGATCGAAAAGATGGTCGATTCGGATGGCCGCCATCAACGGGTTTGGTGTCCCGCATTTCAGTTCCCTCAACTCAAGCTCAGCCACTGAGATCCCTCTACCTCTCCGTCCGTACCCTCGCCTGCCACAATGGACGCGCCCTGTCAAAACCGACTTTGACAGAAAGACCCGCCGAGCGTTTCGCCTCAACAACCGGGATATATCCGTCTAAGTTTCCGGTGCTTCCGCAATACATACAAGACGCGTCCTTTCGAGCGGCCTTGGAAACGTGATGTTGTGAGTAACAGTGCCCTTCCACCGTTGACGTCGATGAATCAACAATTTGTTGTATGGCTGTGCCTAGCGAGATCCGTTTCGACGTGAACCTCCGTCAACTCCCCCTGCCTCCTCCCCTTACGTGGCCTGATCTTCTGGATTCCAGGCTTCATGCCTACGCACAGTAACTCAAAGACACCATTTATGGACCTAGTATTCCGTCTCTCGACGGGAATCACGGACATGCAGCACAGATCGTTCCTACAAGGTTCTATTGGGATCCATTTCCTCACCGCGGACAACCCGGATTCTGATTCCCAAAACAGTTGCAATCGAATTCTCACCGTCTTTTCAATCTTCAAATTTGGTCAAGTTGAGCATCACGCCAGGGCGGCCGACGCTGTTCAGGTTGATCCATCCCTTGACATCACCGAAACACCGCAACGCCTGGGAGGTTATTAAAGCATGCTCGGAAGGTCATTTATTTTGCCTTTTCCTTGCCTTTCCACACAGGCCTATACGACTGTCGACGTCTCCTGCCAACGCGTAACCTCCAATGTTGTTGTTCCGATTCGCTTCGATCCTTCTCATCGCCGGTGTTCGAGTCGTTGTCGCCGTCGATGGACAACCTGAGTTTGCTCCTCCGGATCTTTTCGCGTCTGCGGGGGACCCCGATACGACGTTGAAGCCCTATGTCGGGAGTCCTGTCAAAGCGGATAACGCGGTCGATGACACCAAGGTGATTCGTGGATTGTTAATGGCCAGACAGAATTGCCCAGGGGGGTACGGGGTATGCAATGACGGAGGGTGAGTTTTTTTCAGTGTTCGTGTTTTGAACTGCTGATGCGACTTCTGGGTGAATAAGGTGTTGCCCAATTGGTGGAGGATGTTGTGGAGGACGCAGTACGCACCAACACATGATCGATTACTATCCTTGGTACTGATACTCGCCGTCCTTGCAGAATGCTGTGCGTCCGGGAGCTGGTGTTACAGTGCCGGTTGTTGCAAGCGAACCGAGAATGGCTGTGAAGGTGTTTCTTGTTGCCCATCCGGAACGAGTTGCTGCAAGGGCGGAGGATGCTGTGAACCAGGGTGAGTCCTCTCTTTTGAACGCTCGAGGTGGGGGTTGATGCGACTGAGCTACGTCGCCAGTTACTACTGTACTGTTGTGAATGGTCAAAGGGGATGTTGCAAGAATGGAAAGATTTGTACTAGTGGTGGTGGTAGTGGATGCGTTACTTCTGGATATGTCCGTTGTGCCGGAGAGAATTTCTGTTGCCGTGAGTGTTCTTGTCCCCGTTTCTTCCCTTCCGCCGCCCCGCCTACCAACACTCACCTGGGTTTTCTTCCTCATTACAGCGCCTGGATACACCTGCTACCGCGACAGTGCCGATAACCCTAAGTGCAGCCTCTACTTGACCGACACCATCACTCGAACCTCCACAATCCGTAAACCGACTTCGACTTCTACGAGTCCTCGGCCGACCAGTACACCTGACGATGGCGACGATGATTCTAATAACGATCTTCCGGACGATTCGGATTCCGATGACTCGGACAATTCGAATGATAACTCGAACGACAACTCGAACGACGACAACTCGAATGATGATGGCTCGGGCGATGATGACTCGAATGATTCGAACCCGGATGATAATTCGAACGATTCAAACTCGAATGATAGTTCAGATGATCCGAACCAGAACTACTCGACCGACCCGCGTCCTTCCAACACCAGTTCCATTACGAGTTCCACTTCCACCTCCCGTCCGAGTCCATCTGCAGTCACCTCGGCTAATGCGGCGGAGTGGAACGGATCTTTGGGTTCCCTCGCTCTCGCTCCGTTCCTCGTGGTGATAGGTATGTGGATGTAGCGTAAATCCACTGTCTAGTGATCATGCTCACGCGGTTGCTTTCAGCCTACATGCTATAAGAACCCTTCTTGATTACCGTACCTGATACCCTGCGTCCTCTTCATGCCCTCAAATAACGAATGATAATACCCTGATATTTGATATTTATTCAAACGTTCTCAAAATATGACTTGTACTCTCCATGACCAAACGTGGGGGCGCGCTTCAACCTACCCCTTGAAGATATCTGGGGTTCCGGTGCCTCAGACGAGACCTCGAACGGGATCGCAGTGGGATGGTATCAGCGTGTTGCCAGAATCTCGTCTTCTCATATGCGGCTTTTGTTATATGCCGTTTCTTCCTAAGAACGCAACCATGACTGTGGGCCTGCCGTCGGCAGCTCCGGAATCCTCCAAATCACCGGCGCGTGCCGCGCGGAGTTTGAAGCTACCGAGCGGAGGGCCACCGGGCTTGGTGGATCTGGTTCTCGACAACCATGTCCTCCCCCACCGCCAGCCATACCTCTCCGATATCTCACCACTTACGTGCAACCAAGAGAATCTTACAAGATGTGAATCTCTTCACCAAGTACGTCTGGAACGGTATAACACGTGTCATCGGAGAAGTGAGATTCGAATTCACAGGATCGCGGCGACTCTAGGTGCGGCCGAGGTCAGACGAACGAACGAACGAAATGCACACATGGATTGTTACTGATGCACGTCGTGTTCCAGTTCGATAGTCTCGAGCAAGACGTTTTCGAAATCCTCCACCTTATTCGGTCCTGGAGAAACACCATCGCACCAATAAACCGGATCCCTCCCGAAATCCTCTCTCTTATTCCGGACTTTTTGGATGTAGGCGAGGGAGGTGGAGACGTAATCGCCCTGACCCATGTATGCCGGGCTTGGAGGGGGGTGTTCACGTCACGGCCCGCTTTGTGGGTCGATATTGATCTCGACTCGATGGGCGAGGACCAAGCTCTCGTTTATCTCGAACGCTCAAACTCCTTCCCCATCAACTTGTCACTGTACGCAGACTGCGATGGATACCCCCACGATCTCATCTTCAAGATCATCCCGCAAGTTATTGGACGGCTGAAATCCCTGTCCATCGATGGAACCCCGGAAGATCTACAAGACATCACCGCTCGTCTGACCGGTCCCGCTCCTCTTCTTGAGTATATGCAGGTATGCGGCGATACCCCACACGAGTCAGGCCGGTACCTCGTGTTCACATCCACACTCTTCAACGGAGATCTCTCTTCGTTGCGCAGGTTGTCTCTGGATTGCGTCCACACTGAATTACCTTGGAAGAACATGGTCAACCTCACGTCGTTCGCGCTGGCTAACACGCCGCCGGACGAGATCTCCGTCGCGCAACTTCTTGACTTCTTTGAAAACGCTCCCCACCTCCGCGAAGTCGATCTCCACTTCGCAACCCCAACCCCTGGCGCTCAGAGCAGGCGGTTGGTGTCGCTGACGTGTCTAAAGAGGATGGAAATCAGTAATAGTGGACCGCCTTCTGTCTTGCTTGACCACCTGTTGATCCCGGTCGGTGCGGAGTTGGTACTAAAGGCAGACTTACTCAACTCCCTGGTCGGGAACCTCCTCCCAAGGTCTCTCGATAACCTCGATAACCTCTCCAACTTCACCGCAATCAAACTATCCATCGATGAATCATGTGCATACATGACATTCAGTGGACCGAATGGGCAAGTCATCGTGATCCCCACAATTCCCCAAGGCGACAAGACCCGTTTGGCGTTTAGATCTCTCGCCCAGCTTGACATCTCGAGGACCGAACGGTTTAGAATCAGGAACGGACATTCCCTGCCCAGGGATGTTGTTTACCGGGCGCTGCTTCCTCTGAAAGAACTACGCGTCCTCATGCTCTACAGATGCTATAGCCCACACATCTTCATCTACGCCTTGTACCCCAGCAAGAGTTCACCGGAAGCTGTGGTCTGTCCCAAATTAGAAGAAGTCGTTCTCTGTGGCAGTCACGGGGTGGGATTTGATGTGAGGAATATTATAAAAATGGTGAAAGCGAGGGCGTCGAGAGGGAAGAAACTCAAGACTATTAGGATCATCGATGGGTGGTACAAGCCCGACCCGGAGGACATGTTGGAGCTCAGGAGGCACGTCGGGCATGCGGAATACAGTCCCTTGGTAGGTGCAATTGACGATGACTTGTGATGAGGAAGATATAACAGGTGAGGGTTTCGGTGATCTCTGTGGTGAGTAGGTCCGTGCTCGTGCCCGTGGAGCAATGTTCTAAAATTTTGACATTAGATCATCAGGTCAGCAGCAAGTCTTTCTGATTCTCGGTTGTATGATGGCGGGCGTGTGGTAGATACCCATCCCATCGTCGTGCCGCTCGTGTTCTGTGTAATGTTGTGTACTCTCCAGGTGTATCTACCCTTGTGCACTTTTGAATGATTGGAATTTGGTCCTTGTGCCGCGTAACAGAACCAAATATTAAGGTAGAGAGTACACAAGTGGGCCGTGGCGCATCCCCTACACAACGGTGGTCACGTTTGTGTCGGGTGTTCAGTCCGTCTTGGAGCGCTCTGCTACTAAATGAGGCTGCCATAGTTGAACATCGGGATCAGAAACCCACGGAAATGAAATGAGATACGAGTTTTGGGTACAGAAATCGGGAATCGGAAGAAGGGTTGCCTCAACGTCGGAACAATCGACACCAGGCGTCACTTCCTATGTGGCAGCAGTGAAATAGATATTGTTAGGATGGTACAGAGTTGGGATCCGTTAACTTGGATGACTAGACGATGAGGTAGCTATGTTGTAGGCCAGGACAGCTTATATCGGTATCCAAGGTGGGGAACTCGACTCAAAATCAACTCCAAAACCAAGTAGAGTGCCTTCTTGCCAAACGACCGAGGGGGTAGGGTCGCTGATATTCAAAGCAGACCGAAACCTATCATCAGCAGGCAAAGACGTATGATTTGGTCCGGTGACGATACTATTTGGACCGGGTGTCATCGTCACCTGGTCCACTACCGCTGCCGCTGGCCCCAATCATGTTTGGCATCAACCACTCCCCGCCGAGTTGGTTGGATTGGTGCGGGACTCAATGACCCGGAATTCGGCCTGCCATGAACCTTCCGAAATATGCACCAGGCGGGAGAGCACGAGGTCCTTGACTTCGATGAAACCTGGCCCAACCCTCCATCTCTCAGATCCAGATGTAATGGGCTCAGTAATTTTATCCTAAACCAAGGGCGTCAGGTCACTGGAGTATGGAAAATGGCTGTGGACATACTTGTATGAAATTTTGAACCTTCCTTGCGACCTCGAACGCTAACATGGCTTTGGTTATCGGCCTGGGCGGTCTCTTAAAATCCTTGGTCCTAATCTCTCCGGTCCAAGACCCGTAGCCGGGCCACTAAAAACGAGTCAAGACCGATCGTGTCTCTCCAAGATATACAGAAGCGGAGCTTACCCCAAAGTACAAGGATATGGACGAGTCCGTGTAATTCATAAACATGGAGTCGTTCCTTCCGGCGAGGTGATCAAAATTTTGCTTTATAGCATCAGTCAGCGCAATCCCATCCCGTCCAGAATTGATGAGGAACACGATCGGGTTTTCCGGGATAAACCGTCGGTGGGGTGGGACATGTTGGCGCTGAGGGACCATGGTCTCACGTTGCCCTGGGGTCTGGACCTGGGTCATAGGGGTAGACTCATGCTGAAACAATCTCACCATATCACTCAGATCACATAGCGTGGTAACGTACCGAAAGGGTCCCGGTGGTCGGATGACTGACATAGTGCCATTGAGGCAACTCGCTTGTTTTTGGGGGCAGAGACCTAGGGATCTCTGGGACCAAATGGCTGTCGTGCCCTTGGGGTAATTCGCATGTCTGGGGAAGCAAAAATTATATAGGTGCACAACCAAGGGACAACTTCCACTCGCTTTTTGCCCACGAACACGAGGGAAGAATAAAGAACTGTGCACCTGTTGGCGATTAACAGAACCCGACCCTTGCTGGTTCTGATGAGTCGTCTCGTCGGGTGGGATCATAGTGACATCTTGTCAAGGTAAAGCCATTTGGAGTTGAATCCATGGGATGACAGGGAAGCAGGTTACCGCGTACCTTGCTCGGTCGTTGAAGGTTGGAGGTGGGGGGGCATAGTGGTCGACTGCGTCAATGGTTTATTTTCTCCCCAGGTGATTCTGCCCACTGGAAAAAATGAGGCCCTGAACGTCCATTTATGGTGAAAGCTGACCTCCACTTTCTGCCACCTCAATATGTGGCCTCTTCGCGGCCAATAGAGATAGGATATCGTCCCGACCCCCCGCCTATTCGCAGGTGAGACTTTGAAATTTGTTATTTATGGATGACCTACTACACGAATCTCTGCCAAATCTCGATGGTGCAACAATACAGATGTAGCGTTGGAATTCTTCCATCGAGGGAGCTGAGCGGCCTGACGACAACATGGGGAAAGGAATTACCTGGAATACATAATCTGCAATGGCATCCCAGCTGTCATATTCCGAGTCCTGGGGATAGAATTCAGAGTGGGGTGAGAGGGCACGACAAGAACCATACAGATGGTGTATTTCGAACGACAATATCTGGTTCAGAGTCGGTGCCATCCGCGGTGGGGCCCCAATGGTCTCCGAGGTTCCCATCGCTGCCTACCATAGGTTCTGCACCATACTGCACCGCTAATTCTGGAAACGTGTCCCCTCTGTTGTCCCCTGATCCAAGATCATGTGGCCCCGCACTGGCCCGAATTACCTCGGGAAACATCGGCATCCATTTTCTCGAGCGCATAGTGTAATAGCGAACGAAGACGCAGTGATTGAATCCGTCGGGAATGCCTCCTGCACCTGCCAGTTGCGAGGAGGGAAAATCTATAGCCCGTTCGCGTGAAGTGGGAATGTACTGTTGGGGCCCGTCGTTGGTGTAAGGCGGGAGTCTAGTACGCCAAGTCCCCCGAAAAGGAGGGGGAGTGGAGGCGAACATTGGAACGGCGATAGTGGAGTTGGATTTCAGGAAGGCACCCTCGTTCGAATACGCCACCATCGCGAAGTCCCTGGTCACATCGAAACCGGATACGAGGACCGGCTGGATGTCGTTCCCGTACCCCTTGTCACGGGCGAACTCAGCCCAGGACTTGTAGTGGGATTGAGTATATTGTTCAAATGTGGATTCCAACGGAGTGTCCTTTGAGTACGTTCGGTGCCTCGTCACCAGCGCTGCGCCGCGGTCCCCGGTGAGCTCGAACGAAAAATTTTCACCATGTTCTAGGGGTCTATGCGGCATGTTTTCAGAACCATGGAGGGTAATCCAAGGGATAGGACGTACAGGGAAGTAAATCCCGTGGTTTCAAGACGGGCCCCGATCTGTTGAACAGCTGGCGTATGGAGGCAGCCAGGTCGTCGCGGCTCGCCGGATACTGGAGTCCCGACGTTCAATTCCTCGAATGTAATGGGGACATCGTCTCCCAGCTTTCGTTCTCCCAACGGGGAACCAGCGGAGAATAGCAGGTTGAATTGCCCACGCCGAATGAAGCCTACGTCTCCGATGTTGATACGTGCATAGTCTTGTGTGGGGGCGGGTTCCCTAGAGGTTATGGGTTCCAGATCTTCAGATCATCCGTAATGATTAGCAAAACGACGAGCTACCATAGGGCATCGCCACAACTATGGAAGTACATTTCCCTACGGGAGCCTCAGCATCAGAAGGTGGGTGTGACGCGCGAAGGGCGGATTCGGAGGCTTACTCCTTGTATATTCGCCATTTTAGCTGGGGTTTGGGAGGCATAGGGAAGCTTAGGGGTGGGTGATGGGGGTCAGAGGGCGGAAAGGCGCGCACCCTACGACGAACGCAGAGCGTCTGTTGGGTTTAGGGCAACACGGGCGCTATTGCGCCCTTTCAGCACAACAACCATCGCCAGGGATGGCGCGACTTCCGTCTCAACCTCAAGGGGGAAACGAAGAGCCTGTCACCATCCAGCTCGATCCAAAATGGTGCGCCGACCTCTTTGGTGACGACTAGAGCACCGACGGTTACTTTGCACCGCAGTCTACACTCCACCCTCAAGGAATTCTTCGACCCGCTCAGGACCAACGACTCACGCGCCGACTTCTTCACCGTGTACCGTAGGGAATCCGGAGATTTTGACCGGGACTATGCGGGCAAGTACGACGGAGACCTGAACACGGCCCTCATCTTCGTGAGTCGTCTGGTTTTTGTCCTGTCACTGAAAACTGAACCCAGAGATGCGCAGGCTGGTCTGTTCTCTGCAGTCAGTGCGACATTCGTCTCCAGCGTACAACCAAAGCTTGAACCGGATCCAAACGAGATGACCGCTGTTTACATGCAAATCCTCATCCACACCATGAACAACTCGCTCTTCCCCGATGTGCAACCCAGCTCCGCCACCTGGACCGGCCCTCCTCGAGAGATTGTCATCGTCCAGTCATTGCTTTACGCAAGTCTCGTGACCTCACTCTTCGCCGCGTTTCTCGCGATGCTCGGGAAACAGTGGGTCAGCCGTTATCTCCGGAACCGTGGAGGTTCTGCCGCCGACAAAAGTCGAGATAGGCAGCGGAAGTTGGACGGACTTGAGAAGTGGCACTTCTACATCGCCATCGAGGGCCTTCCGGTGATGCTCCAGCTTGCCTTGTTCTTGCTCGGGTGCGCCCTATCGCTATATCTCTGGTCCATCAGTCGCACCGTCGCCGGGGTCATCATTGCCTTCACGCTCTTCGGAGCCACGTCATACGTCTTCTTCACCTTCGCCGCGACACTCCACTACAACTGCCCCTACCAGACCCCACCTTCCATCCTCATACGAATAGCCACCGGATACCTAGCTAATGGTAGCTCCACCTTTGCCCGCTCGCTGCGGTCTTGTATGGCATCCCTCACCAGCGTCTACTCTAGTTTTACAAAGAGGCTCAGACAAACGCTGAGGTATCTTCGTTCCGGAGTTCGCGGTGCGCTGCAGGGGCTGGGTTGCGTCCCAGGTTCACCAGACACAGTACCCATACCACTCGCCATCGTGGAATCACCGATCTGGTTCTTCGGGGAGATCTACATCGACTGGGAGGTCTGTAAAGCGGATACACGCTGTATCTCTTGGATGCTCGATTCTACCACCGATAGTGACGTGATTTTTTGCGCATCCCGGTTGGCTGCGGACATGATCTTGTACCCGGAGATAGCAAACGCCCTTTCACCCCGTACCCTTGCGACCCTTTTCCTCGAGTGCCTGTTGGATGGGCGAGTAATTCCTGGCAAGCTGGAGCACGCAAGTGTGATCGGGATGGCGCTAGCATCGGTTCTTAGCATCCAACTCTGCATGGAACCTGAGAGAGAGGACCTCCAGAGGCTCGGTGATAGCATTCACCCTTACGCTAACTGGGTGTCCGAATCTGAGCCAACACTCCTGCCGGGCGTGGCAGTTCTCAGAATCGTTTTGGAGACCCCAGAGCGTGTATGGAATGGAAGATTCCGGAAATTGGGGATTTTCTCCAATGTATCCGGTTATTTGCCCACTACGCAAAAACTCTGCTTGACCAGGGTGATCCTCCAGACCATTTGGCGCTGGAGACGGATTCAGGACCCTCCCGCGGTGTTCAACCTTGAAGCGATAGATTTATTCTGCAAAGGATTGATGGAAAACGGCGATCATATTCTCCCAACTCTCAAAATAAACTGTTTCCTCATCATGGCCATCTCCCTGGGATACCAAGCAGCGGATGTTCGCGCCTTGTTTACTCCCAATAACGAGTGCGTGATTTTCCTATTCTTTTTATCAACTTTGCTCATCGAGTGGTAGTGATGCGCTGCGGACAGCAATCAACCTCTTCCATCACCAGTTGCAAGCATCCATTGGAAAGGGGAGCATTGGCCAACACTATCTAACTTTGGTCCTATCCGCATCAATTCACCTCGACCCATTTCGATCGCGCAGCTCGGCTCTAAGGGTCTTTCATAGATTCATGTCCGGATGGTTCTCCTCGCGGATGGAAACCATCCCAGGCAAGGACCTCGATGATCTTCTTCAAGCAGTCGGTGACCCATTCCAGTTCACCCTGGATCTTTCTCTATATGATGGACAACCTGTGTTTACAGCCGACTACGAGCCCATGATGGCGGCGGTGCTCCTGATCGAGTTTGCGTCATCGGACTTGTGGCGAGATCACCTCCGCCTCTCGAATTTCACCTCCTGCGAAGGGGTCATGTCTACGGAAGAAGGCAGGAGGGCAGCTCTCAGATGCATGTTTGACACTGCGACCCGTCCATTACCGGAATTTCTTTCCACCCCCACGAAGATCATCGCGGCAGTCCGGTGTCTAGAAGGACTTCAGTGTTTAAATATCGCTGAAGTCGTAATTACGTGGGCCTGGACTGCCGGTGTCATAAACCCGGTAGATCACGATGCTTGGGGGTTAGTTGGGCGCGATACACTCCGGTTCTATCAAACCCATGGGATGGGGCGCCTGATCGCCTTGAAACGACATATCATCGACACGACCATGGAGGACGAACACCTCGCGTTTCTCAAGGCACGTTGCGGAGGCACTCCGTGTCGGGTTAGGAGTGTCTTGCAGCCGGTACCGACCACGGATGCACCGCAATCCGAACACTATACTGATCTTCGTCTCTCTCAAGTTTGCCAGTTGAAGAAAATTTACCATCTATTTAGCTATGACCCTACGACGCGGAAGGAGGGGGTTACTTTGGAAGAGGGAGACGAGACGGTGAACGTATCGTTGGGAGCTTCTGTAACACCTATGTCGCTCGTGGACTGGGCATGCGATTATCCGTAGGATTTTTGTCGATACAATATTTACGTTGGTGAACGCAAACCGAGGCTCGAATGATGATCTCGTCACTATAGTATGAAGCAGATGTCCCCATCAGCTTTGCGTATGTTTGTCCTGATCACACTAACGCGTCGGAATAGGGTTTGCGGGGAATTTTTGATCAAGTTTACCTTGGGTAGATTGAGCGTTCTTTCGGGACGGACCGCACGACCGTCCGATTCGACTAACCCAATGAAATAGGGTTCACGAGGAATATATATTTCAGGACTTGGATTCGGAAGCCGGCGGAACCTGGACTGTAGTGATTGTCAATTATTAAAGATTGGGGGTACTTACACGAGGTTGCGACCAAAGTAACTTAAATTTTTAACTTGACTCATACAAAGTTAACTTTTCTAACTTAAGTTAACTTGTCGCCGACAAAGTTAACTTGGCAAGTTAACTTGCGCCTCCCCGTACAAAGTTAA
>Ga0307517_10007509_pt1 | contig 15856 bp, 10 predicted proteins | sample 23_EM_MG_FD_194515 | JGI IMG/M metagenome (GOLD analysis project Ga0307517, IMG submission 194515) | Populus trichocarpa ectomycorrhiza microbial communities from riparian zone in the Pacific Northwest, United States - 23_EM | ecosystem: Host-associated > Plants > Roots > Unclassified | place...
CTGGTGGACAAATGACTGCGGCGCAGAGGATGATGGCGAAGATGGGGTGGAAGGAAGGGCAAGGATTGGGGAAACAGGAGCAAGGGATTACGACGCCATTGATGGCGAAGAAGACTGATAGGAGAGCTGGGGTTATAGTGAATGCTAGCGAGAAGAAGGTGAAGAGTGTGAATTTCAATGGAACTCCTCCAACTCGGGTTTTGCTCCTTAGGAATATGGTATGTATGTATATTTCTTGATTGGTTTAAATAAATGTATTTGCACACTATAAATGTAAAGAAACTAACGGATGGGAATCTGCAAAACTGCAACAAGTTGCTGTTTCTATTCTTTGTTTGCCATCTATTCTTTTGTATTTTGTAACATGCTCCACTGATTCTGTTCCTTTATATCTTTCCCTCTGTAAACAACAAACTACTTTGCATGCTATCCACTACTTGGGATTGCCCATTGTTGCTGTATTGATCTTCACTAAGATTTGATATTTGTTCTAATTTCATCTAGTGAATATCTAGCCTACCATATCTAGTTTTATGAATGGCGTTATAGTGCCCTAAGGAGAGAGAACTCTGGGCTTTTGATAGAACTAGCCATGAAGCATCTGCTTGAGGAGAATCTGTGCATTGAATGCGTTTGGCATTGAGGATTTTATTCTGTTGGCAACTGTGTTTCTGCGAAATCTACTCTATCCTTGTTCTTTTTGGAATCACTTGATGTTTTAGAGTTTTAAGTGTCTGATACCCACCAATACCCACCTTTCCTCTTACCAGCTTGCTTATTTCTAGTTTTCACGCATCATCGCTCACTGTCTTTCTCACTTGTTCACCAATGTATAGTCCCAAAGAGTTTACACTCATCCAGATCACTATGAGTGAATCTTAATTTCTTCTGTTTCCTTTTGTTCTATTATACTCTTATTGTTTACAAGTCCTCTTAAGCTTGAGTAAGATTTCATTTGTAAATTTGGAGGAGTGGTGTTAATAGAAACCAGTTGACGTCTGCTTGCGTTTTCCCTTAGATGGCTGGATTTGATAACCACTCTTTTTTGTTGGCTGCAATATACAACAGGGTTTCAGCCCAATCTTTCTATAGACACTCATTTGAGCGTCCAAGTTTTGTAATTAAAGTCACCAGGTCATAGGATACAAAATGGTTCCAGTCCAATCTCTTCTGTAGCCACTAATTTGAGCAATTCGGACTCCCATTTTGCTATCAGTTTGATATTACTATCCATTGGTTGGAAAGCTATTATTGTTTGACAGACAACTGGGTGCTTCTAAGAGCATGTAATTTTCTCCTCACAGTCAAAACGAGATTAAGTTCTGAACCTGAGTTGTTGGTTAAATAATTTCTGTGTTGATTTTTGTTGTGCCGTCTATCATGACCTTTGATATTTCAATTTTTTGGTTTGGTGATGGAACTGGAATCTATTTTCTAATGTGATTGCTATTTGGTTTCTTTCACTTTTTTTTGAAAAAAAATAAAACAAAACATGTTTGTACATGAAGCTGTTTCAGATGCTGTATGGTTTTAATATAAAGTGTCTATCCCATGCTTCATTTTTTGGGTTCATAAATGAAGATGAGAATTTGCTGAAAATTTCTCTCTTTTTCTGAAAGGTGGGCCCTGGTGAGGTAGATGATGAACTAGAAGACGAGGTTGGATCCGAGTGTGCGAAGTATGGGACAGTCACTAGGGTTCTTATATTTGAGATCACCGAACCAAACTTTCCTCGTGAAGAGGCAGTTAGAATCTTTGTACAGTTTGAGAGATCAGAAGAAACAACAAAAGCATTGATTGATCTCGATGGGCGGTTTTTTGGGGGTAATGTGGTTCGTGCAAGGTTCTTCGATGAGGAGAAGTTCAGCAACAACGAGCTGGCTCCTGTGCCTGGTGAAATCCCTGGGTTTTGATGGATGTTTGAATAACCTGTCGAGTTCCCTTCAGGATCATCAGGGAAGTCATGGCGGACTCTTATTTTGATTCCCATTTTACTGTGAGGATTAAGCTGTGTTGTAAGTAGGTTCCAGCTTTGGGCTAGGAGGAGCGTAAACTGTGCTTCTACTGACAATAACTAGTAGTTTGCATGAATGACTTTACGGCTTATATGAACGCTTGAGAAATTATTTTTTTCTGCTTAAGCACTCTCTCTTTGATAAGGGACTAACTTATACGTTCCTTGTGCCAAGATTATTGCATTCAACATCCCGCTCGTAAATCGTGATGGCAACTCAAGGAGATTGATCTGACACGCTGACATTTCCTGGTTTGTGCTTCGTTCTCTCTGTTGTCAATGACATTTTGAACTAATAAACATTGGTTGTCAGAGATTAAACATGAAATCAGACACCTTTAGACGAAGTTGAAGGAAAAATTAGTTTTTTAACTAATTAAATTTAAAAGTAATCCTGGTCCTGGTAATAGAGCTTGCAAGGAAAAGGAAAGCAATGCGGTAGAAGCTCGTGCACCAAATGTTTGGCTAAGATAGGAATAGAAGACACCTTTGCCAACCCTGCTCCACGCTACTAGCTATCTCTCTCTCTGTATATGTATTCCATTTTTTTTTTTTCATGTTTCTACTTCCTACTTTCTTTCTAGCAGTGGTAAATTTCAGGATATACACGAGAACAATTTTGGAATTCAAGACTCCCAGTTACTGGTGTAGTGATCCCACAGGCGTGTTCTGGTTAGATGCCCTTGCCTCTTGGATGTACGTCCCTTGAAGCTGCTGCTGACTTGGTACCTGCACCTTCATTCCACCTCCGATGATGGCGGCCGCGGCTGTGGCTGTGGCTGTGGATGGGTGGTGGAGCCCACTAGCTAGTCCATTGTACATGTAGAAAGCAAGAGAATTATTATTGTCAACATCACCGGTACAACCACCTGCAGAGCCATGTTCATGACCATACAAGGATGTAGACCCAGCATGGCTGTTGTTGTTGTAGGGGTTGATCATTGTGGGGTCGATATTGCAGCGCGGCGACGTGGTTGGAGAGCAGTCTCCTCCTCCTCCTCCACCACCACCGCCACAAGCAATGACGGTGCTGCTGGTGGTAGGTGTCGTGTTGGTGCTTGTATTTGGGATCACCCCACAAGTTGGGCACCGGCTCACAACCTTGCAATGAGCAATTATAGAGCATCTAGTTAAAGAGGTTGTGTTCATATCAAAGCATAGAAATTAACAAACATATTTTAGTTCCCTTTGGGTGCACAGCTGGGGAAATCAAGGAAATAATGCAAATTAATTACATGGAGATGGAGGCCAGTAAGAAATTTGAACTTCAAATACCTTATAGCGGTAGGTGGTGCCATCAGGCTCAACAACCCAACCAGCCTCCTTGGCGAGTTCACGGAGGACTTGATTGATATCAGAGCGTGGTGAAAGCTGGTAACCACCATATTTCCTGAGTCCATGGAAGATCCTGGTGGTAATAGCTCTTCTCTGTCTCTCTCTCAGTTTTGTTCTCTCCTTATCACTCTCACTCCTGCCTGATGATGATGATGTTGATGAACCATCCCTCTTCATGGTTTATCCTGCTTCTCTTCTCTCTCTCTCTCTCTGAAGTTTATATATATATATATATGGTGGTGGGGTTGGTTTATATATGTTTTTTGCATGACAAAGAGAGAAGATCATGGGAAGACGAACGGAGCGCACAGCGCGTGAAGGAAGAAAATAGAAAAAGTTGTTAGGCAGAGGCTGATCGATGGCAATGTACGTTATTGGGTGGCTGAGGCTCCCACATTGACTGGCAGTACAGTTCCCGGCCAGATACAATTCATGGGGGACAAGATAAGATCAGTAATCTCAAAAAAAATATTTAGCATAAACAACAATATTATGCCAGACTTTAGAAAAGAACAAACACATTTTACTTCATTTTTCAAAAATATAAAATCAATTCATTTATAAAAATTAAAGACTCTGATGAGATGACATTATAACTCTGATTTTTTAATACATGTTTCGAGGTTTTTCCTTATTAGATGTTTCGAAGAACTAAGTTGAAGTTAGTTTTGTCACCATATGAAATTATGAAATGGAAATAACAAGATAAGAGAAGGGAGGAGGATTCCCTTGAAGAAGCAGGAGTGAGGATTTGAGGATCTGCTGACTGTCAGTACTGAGTCCTTACAACCGAAAGTGAAACCTAACTAGTTGGCAGGGAAAATGATGGTCAAGGGCAGAAGAAGCTCTTGTACTTTGGTGCAGTAATAGAGCTGGGAGGGAGGGAGGGAGGGAGGGGGGGGGTTGCAACTAGGGGAGTTTTGGTCTGGTTTGATGGAAAAAATCTAACCAAACTCGGAATTTTAATTTTTAAAAAATTATTAACCCAAAATCAATTTAAGTCAAACCGGTTTGGTTTGGATTAGTTTTTTTTTATTTTTTTTTATTTGAAAACTAGAAAATCCAATACCATCATAATCTTCAAGTTTTTATCTGTCAAGTTTACAACAAAAAAATGTTCATCAAATTATAGACAATGTTGAGACTAGTTATTTAGCCATCATGCTCGGATGGGTACGGAGAGAAGGGTCACACTAAAAAACAAGATATGCAATAAGAAAATACACTTTAGTACTAGACACGGAATATATTATAGATTGATAAAATAAAATTAATAAAATTATTTTTTTGTCCTTTGGTGTAAAACAGGGAAGCCTTGGTGTTGGGGTGGTTTAGTATATTTTAAAGGTTTATTAGTCATTAAAAAGTATTTTTATCTTTAAAAAAAACATCAAATAGTAAAACTATTTATTTACCTCAAAGATAAAATAATAGAAATGTTGACCAAGGGTATGTTTGTATTTTTCTTGTTATAATACAGTAAAATAATGTATTTACCCTTTTAAAAAAAAAGGCATGCATCTAAAGGGTATTTTCATCCTTAGTTTTGGTATTTTTATGTTGGATAGTTGATTTTTTTATCCAAAAAACTGCTAATATGTGCTTATTTGAACGATGGGTGAGACACCACCTACTGGCCAAATCTGTCCTCCCGCTATGTCTTTGGAAGCACCACCGTGTCCTCTTCCTCTTGATATGGTGTATGATGGCAGATAATGAACGATTTGTTGCCAGTGGTCGTTTCTTTTTTCTTTCTTTTTTTTCTCTCTCCAACTTGAAAACATACACCGTTGTCCATTTTGTTTTTGGTTTTTCAATTTCAGTTCTTATTCTTTTGATTGCTTATTTTCGTTCTTATTCCTTTTATAAAAATTTTGTTTGTTTTCAATTTTGTCCTTCAATTACAATTTGCCATATATTATTTTTTCCATTTCTTTCCTTATTCTTTTGATTTTAATTTTTTTTTCTTGGCCCTTTTGTTAAAGTTTTTTTTTTCAATTTTATTCTTCAATCAAATTTTATGTTGTTTTGTTTTTTTCAATTTAACTCTCAGTCTTTCGATTTGTTTTTTCTTTTGTTGAAGTTATTTTTATTTTCAATTCAACCCTCCAACTAAATATTTTTTGTTGCCTTCTAATTTTTTATTTCATTCTTCACCCTCATTATTTTAATTACAGTTTTTTTATCCTTCTGTGTAATTGTTTTTTTTAATTGTATTATTTTGCGTTTGATTTGTTGGGGATTGAGTTTCGTGATTTTTTTCTTTTATATTGTTTTTGATCTAGTGACCTGGATCACTGTTTTGAAAAGTTAATGCAGTTCAACATCCTTTATTTCTCATTTTCTTTTATGATTTTATTGTTCTATATTTTTTTATAAAAAAAATAATTTTGAGATTATCTTCAATTTCTTTTCTATCATTTTATCCTGATCTTATGATCTAGGTCACGAGTTTTGCAGGTTTTTTTAATAGAGTTTTTTTTTTTTAAATTATGTTTAATTTTTTAAGATATTATTCTGATTCATATATATTTTGTTTTTGGTTTTGTATAATTTCCATTATCATTTATTGACTTTAATAAATAAATTTAGTTATCATAATCGGGTAAATATTATATTTTACGAGATTAAATATCTTGATCTACATTCATCTCTTATTTTTTTCAATTTCTCTTTTAATTATTGTTGATGATTGTTTTTGTTTATTTACATGAATGAATATCGATTTATTTTTTAGATGCTTGTATAAGCTTTTTAATTTATATCTTGGAATTTTTTTATGTAAAAAGGCACATCATAATAGCCTGTATATTTTTTATGTGTATAAAAAAAAAATTACCACCCGCTATAGAGCTCGAGTCAAATAACTAGTGTATATATACATTCACACATAAAAAACTATATAACTAGATTTAATATTTTTATTGAGAAATGATAATTAGAGCCTCCTATAAGACATTGCAATGACCTTCATAATGATTGATCTCATATTAAAGATTTTTATTTCCTTTTTTTTTATTTTATTTTCTAATATTAGATGTAAATAAAAAAAAAAACTCAATATATATCTTAAATCAATAGCTTATGGGATGAAATTTCAATTGATTTAAGTAAATAAATAACAAACAACAAATATTTCATAAAAAAATCAATTTAAAATATTTTCATTAGTTTTATATCGCTAATTTTTATTTATTTATTTATTTATTTATTTACACAGACATATGGCATATATGTCATCACTGGTATAGAATTTATCAATCCGTTTGTTATGTTTTACTATAATGTTAGATGAGATTGGGATGACATTACATGCAATATTTTCATACATCATCATTTAAAAGTCAGTTTCAAACAATAGAAAATTAATAAACTAATGCCTTTGATTTTAATACATTAACGGCCAACTACTAGAGAGGGAGGAGTGTGGACGGAGGGACTTAATTGCACATTTTCAAACCTTAGACACCATAGGTTGAATTAATCCCCAAATCAAGGGATCTAGATTGATAAAAGCAGTGGTTCACTAGAATTCGTTCTATTCCAAATAAAATAAAATAAAATAAAAACATGCAAATATCTGAGAAGGGAGAAATTAATAATGGAAAAGCAACATCTTCTCCTTTTCAGAAGCAAAATATATATTTTTTTAATTCCAATAATAAATATAAGAACTTCATTCTTGATAACTTGTTTTTGGATTCCAGCATCTCTAAAAATATATTTTATGAGTTTAGGTGAGCGAGTAAAATCTCGATTATCCCAAACTTTTATAAGAGATTCACGTTCTAATTCGAACTTGAGATCCACTGTGCAGATCTTAAACTTTTTACCATCACACCATGCTACTTGAGGACTTAACATGATAACAATCCTTCTTACATAAAAGATTGTTTTCTTGACAAACAAGTAAAGAAGAAATCAACGAGAAGCAAGAAGATGGAATATTGTTAATTTCATGATAAAAACGCAAGAAAAATCAACAAGAAGAAGCGAGAAGAGGGACTAATATTGTTTTCTTGTCGAAGAGGTAGCTAGCCAGTAGCCGCCATTAACCATAACCTTTCATTATCACTGAAAAAATCAATCAATAAAATAGTTAAACACTTTGAGATTTTAAACCATGCTTAGCTCACCCTTCGCCGAAACTAAAAATCTTCTCTCGAGCCTCGAAAACTTATATAAGTAGGACCATATATGATTGCCAATAACATAAACATCAAAACAGTGAAGCCAATTAAGTCTGATATATATATATATATATATGTCAAGGTTACAAGCAGAAGAAGAAACTCAAAAGGCTTTTGGATGGGCAGCTAGAGACTCTTCAGGAATTTTATCCCCTTTCCAGTTTACTAGAAGGTACGTATGCGCATATGAGAAATATGTTTTTTTTTTTTTTTCATATAAATTGCATGATATATACTTTGTCACTTAATAAAGAATTTTGGTAAAAAAAGGAAAATCTCTAGCATCATCCTTCATTATTTACATACGTTATATGTATAGAATTTCAATTGTATGACATTTTAAGTCATTAATGGATTTTATATATGATTATTTCTTTCTCCTTCTTGTGTTTTTTTTCCTGCTATGCTATCTGCAGGGTTAATGGAGATAACGATAATACAATCAAGATTTTATATTGTGGGATTTGCCATTCTGACCTGCACATAGCTCGGAATGATTTTGGAATTTCTATCTATCCTGTTGTTCCCGGGTACGCTTTCATCAGATCATAATTCCATGCACCTTCTGTTTTATCCTTAATATTAACATATCATCTCCGAAATAATAATAATAATAATAATAATAATAATAATAATAAGAAGAAGAAGAAGAAGAAGAAGAAACATTACCAGCCGGTTTTACCTAATTCATTATCTTGCTCAACCACAGGCATGAGATCGTTGGTGTGGTGAGCCAGGTTGGGAAAAAGGTAGACAGGTTCAAGGTCGGAGACAAAGCAGGTGTGGGATGCTTAATAGGCTCGTGTGGAAAATGTGAGAATTGCCAAGACGACATGGAGAGTTACTGCTCCAAAACTGTTTACACCTACACTATTTTTGATGACGGCGGAGCCAAGAATTATGGTGGATATTCTGATGTATATGTTGTTAACGAGCACTTTGCCATTCGTTTTCCGGATAATCTCTCATTAGGAGGTGGAGCTCCGCTGCTTTGTGCTGGGATCACAGTTTTTAGTCCCATGAAGTATTTTGGGCTCGACAAGGCTGGGATGCATCTGGGGGTGGTTGGTCTTGGTGGCCTGGGTCATTTGGCGGTGAAGTTTGCGAAGGCATTTGGAATGAAAGTGACTGTGATCAGCACATCTCCGAGCAAACAGCATGAAGCGATTGAGCAACTCAAAGCTGACTCGTTTATAGTTAGTCATGACATGAAGCAAATGGAGGTAAATGAGGAATAATACACTTGCACTTTTTTGTCAAAAGTCCACTCTCTATTCCTCTTCTTGTTTATTTATTTGATCTTGCAGGCTGCTACTGGCACCATGAACGGTATCATAGACACTGTCGCTGCAGTTCATCCTCTAAAGCCATTGCTTGATCTCTTAAAGACTAATGGAAAACTAATATTGGTGGGTGCCCAAAGTCTTGAAAAGCCCTTGGAGGTGCCTGCAATGCCCCTCTACGGTAAGAAAAACCATCTGATGTTCCTCACTTTTCTTTCATTTACTTTCTTTAAAACTAGCACTTGGAAGTCCATGTATCTGACAAGAAATTTTCTCATAAAATCTGTGATATATATGCAGGAAGAAAGCTAGTGTCAGGAAGCATGGCAGGGGGGATAAAGGAGACGCAAGAAATGATTGATTTTGCTGCCGAACACAACATAGAGGCTAACGTTGAAGTTATTCCCATGGATTATGTGAACAAGGCCATGGACCGTCTTGCAAAAGGAGCTGTCCGTTATCGATTTGTTATTGACATAGCAAACACCCTTTAATTTGAAGTATTTGTTTCCTTCATTTGTTTATTTTCTTTCCATAGAAATATTGTTCTGTTGCCTTTAAGACACCATTTTGGTGTATTGTTAGTGCGTGGAATGTTGTTAAAAACAAAGCTTAAAATTGAGGAGAATAAGATGAAAATTGAGGTGAAGAACCTATAAAATTCTATGTAAAACAATCTTTGTTTGTGAATTTTTATATATAGTGGATTTTGAAACACAAACTTATTGAAAATTATCAAAAATAATTCTTGTCATTGTGCTTTAATTATTCATCATAAATAAATTAACCTAGCAGTTTTTTTAGATTTAAATTCTAACATTCTATGTATAAAAAAATATTCAAGTTAAAGAGTTAAAGAAGAAGATTTTTAGATATTTTTTTATTCATGGACGGGATAGATATATATATATGAGTTGGTACAAATAATTAATTATTTTCTAATAAATTTAAATCCTATAAATATTAGCAAAAAATAAACTCAAACTCAAGCTTAGACCGCAAGTCCTAGCTCTTGGACCCAAGCTTTAGCCCTAAGACCCAAGCTCGAGGCTTCGAATTTGATGCCCAAGAATTGAGGCTCGCCTAAGACCCTTGCCCAGGCCAAGTTGAGCCAAACATGCATGTGGGTTAAACCCAAACTATTTTGCTTAATCTCATTTATGACTTTTCAACTTGTCTTTTTATAAATTACAAGATATTCTTGTATTTTTTTTCTATAAAGGATACATGTTTTGGATTTCACAAAAACCAGTCAACCATTGTTTTTTTAGATCAATTTATAATTCAACTATAATTTTTTTTAATCATGTTAATGTTTCATCTTAAAATACTTTTGTTGGTTAAAATAAGGTCGCTTTGATTATTTAAAAAACAATTAGGTCAGCCAGGTTAACTCTCCCCACCCGTGATCCGAACTTTGCCTCAGATCACTCCCGAGTCGAGTTTTAAAGCTATTATAATAATTATTTTTATTTATATATTGACTTAGGTCAACTCGTGTTGATTTTTCTAATCCATGACCTAGGCCTTGCCTCAGTCGACCTCCAAGTCGGGTTTTGAAATTATGATAATAATCATTTTTATCTTTATATTGACCAGAGTTAACGATCAACCCCGCTTGTGACGCGGGCCTTGCCCCGGGTCGACCCTCAAATTGAATTTTAAAACTATGATAATAACCACTTTTATTTTTACATTGACTCGGGTCAACTTGACTCATGATCCGGGCCTTGACCAGTGACCCAAGCTTTGCCTTGGATCAACCCTCGAGTTGAGTTTTAAAACTATAATAATAATTAATTTTATCCTTATATGTCTTAGACAATTTTAGCATTAAGAGTTTTTTGCAGGGATATTTGAGGAATAATAAATGATAAATATTGTCTCTCGAGACATGTCATTCTTGTACCTTCTGTTATAAAAATACATAAATTCATTTTAAAATTATCATAAAAACATATTTATTTTTATATATTTATCTATACCTATTCAACTAAATATATTTTTATCTTTATCATTTTATTACGGGGCAGTAACAAAACGCCACCTTATTTATTCCTCTACCATTACCTGGTCCTTCCTTGCTAACTAACAATTTAAAAATGTCCTTTGGTTTTTCTTGCTTGCTTGCCCGATTACCTGTAATCGGTATCCTTACACGACTTATTGGGATTTTTTATGGTCTTCAAGCCCAATATATAAAACATAACCCGAAACTTTATGTGCATTATTTTAAAGGTAAACCCCAAACCTACTATTGGCTTCGTCTGTTTTTGCTAATTCATCAAAGGATTTCATATGTATTTTTCAATTTCACCAATATTCTTCTTCACTATTTAAGTCATTATTTTTTTCATTCATGTTAGCATCATCATCCCCTCTCCTTCCCCACCATCTCCACTCTCTTCAATCCTCATTGAATACTCTCTCTTTTAATTTTAGAGAATTAGTGAAAACATAGAATGTAAATTCCTTAATTAATGAGCAAAATAATCTCTCTAGCTAGGTTTGAGTTAGTTTTTTTTTGTTAGTACATGTTTTCTAACTCTGTTTATTTCAAAAGGTAGATTCTAGTTTTGTTCAAAAAGAATAATCCTTCACTTCTACCGATCTTTTATTTGAAAAATTCGTAGTTGATGATATGATGAGATATTCGACTCGCATTTTACTTCAACTAAAAGTTAAATTACAATGACTTTTTTCAATATTCTTGAATTACAAACATTATTTAAAAATTTGAAGATTTTACAGAGAGATATCCCTTTTATATATATATATATGTATATTGCTTCCTCCCTCACATAAGAAGTGGAAATATATTGTAGATAATTGTTATGTAAACCCATATTTTTGTATAGTAAGGAGGACCAATACCAAGACAATCTAATAATTTTTTTCTCCGATCATTCAAACTTTAATAAAAAATACTGTAAAAGTAGTATTCTGTCCAAACTCCATTTATATACAATAAATAAATAAATAAATAAACACTCCCTAGATCAAAACTATTTTCATTTATAGAAAAGCTATTTTTATGTTTTGATATTATTATTTTATAATCAAAAGCTATTAGTATGACTAATGACGGAAGAAAATGTACTAAAGAAACACACCCATTGGCATTTAGTCATCGGAGTTTACTACACGACCATGATCTAGTTCACCAAACTATTAGAATCCATATTTCCTATTTTAGATTGGTTAGGGTTTGTAAAACTGTTTATTTTATGATGGGTAGGTTTATTATGATGACTTCGTCAAAAAACCTTATATTAGGTGGGTGACTAGTCTTGAATGCATGTTTCTATATCTAGCCTAGATTATTTCTGAAAAACCAAGTTTTTTGTGGGTATAGAAGACATTTCGATATTTAAGTTAATAAATGTAAGAGGAGAAAATAATAAAATAAAAATAAAATAAAATAGAGTGACAGGGAGTGATGATAAAATAAAATGAAGTTATTGGCTATTTTTATCTCTTGAGTCTATGTATGGAGTCTAGGACTTGTTCATTCTTACTTGTGTTATACACCCAGTACCTGAACTTATTTCATGGAGAAAAAAAATATTTTTCTAGAAAATTAAGTCATTGGATGTAGGGTCGTGCTTGCCATTGATGGAGGCGTTGGTGGCAATATTTTCCTAAAAAATTGAGAATTTTTTTTGTCATGCATGCATTATTGATAGAGATGTTGGCTGGTTATAGTACAAAGAAATAACCATTGACTAGATAAATGGTGCTTACACTACATAGAAAAAGTATTGTGTGTGTATAAAAAGATTATATGCATGAAAAGTTTGTACATGCGACTCTTGGTGATGTTGGAGATTTTTAAGGAAAATCATTTTTCCTCGATTATTTTATTTTTTTCTATTTAATTTAGAAAATTAAATATTATGCTTAATAATTTTACTTTTTCCTAATTTTTTTAGGACTTTTATTATTTTTCCTTTATTTTCAAATTTCTTGATTTGTTTAAGTTGATTTTTGGGTTTATTTAAGGAGTTGCAAACCTCTTACAGAGACAAGTTATTTGAGAAAAATATGCAGTAATAAAATTGCAAATTAGAGTTTTTGTGTGATATTTTTTTGTAGAATTTTGTGTTCTTATGCTTATTGTCTTTCTCATGTTGTTTCCATCTATATCATCTGGAAACTTGAAGAAAAGCATAAAGATATGTGTCAAGAAAAGATTGAACAAAATAAGGTGAGTCGAGATCAAGTCAAGGCTCGAAATGCCAGGTTTCTAGCCTACTAGGCATGGCTCGAACAACTAGAAAGCTAGTTGTTTGGCCCAAACACCTGGAATGCTAGTCGTTTGGGCTAGCCAATAAGTGAGCCACTTGTTGCATTTGGACATTATATGTGGCCTACTTTGGCCTCCAATGTGTTCATGAATTCATCTCATTAAGATCTTTTTTCTGTCCTACTTGATTTATATGCATCTTATTTCTCTCTTTTTTTACCATTATATCTTGCTTGTTTTTTCTGGCCATTGGATCTAAACACCAATCTTATCCATTAGATCTTTTTACTCCTTTTTAGGGCATTATATTTGTCTACAAAACTTATTTTGACCAAGCAAAGTGTATATTGTTTGGGAGAGATGTGCATGGTTTAAGGGAGAGAAATATATGATGTTAAAAAGACTACCATCCTAACCGTTTGGGCTTGATTTTTTTAAAAATAAATTGTATCAACAATATCATAATGTTATGTGTATTAAATTTGTGTTTTGGAGTTTTTAGTATATAGATTAGCTTAATTTAGTTTTAGTACTCTACATCATAGTAAGTGGATAATCGATGGAGTAAGGTAGTTTTTTATGATGTTGATCTCTATTAAATAGTTAGATTTTTATCTCTTGTATTAAAAAGGAAGTCATTTCATCATAAAAAAAACAAAAAAAAAAAAAACAGGATGTATTTTATAAGATAAGGAAGTAAAATTTTTTACAAAGCAACCTTGGTTTTTCTTTTACCATGACAAACTTTAAAAGAAACAATGTTATTTAAAGGAAAAGAATTACTTTCATTGAAACAATCTTATTAAAAAAGATTCCATATAAAAATTGTTGAGGGAAAAAAATGAATTGTAAGACTATATGTAAAATCAAAAGATTTTACCAATTCTATATAATGTAGAAAAAAATATTATATCAATTTTCTAGTTATTTTGATAAAACTAATAAATTCAATTTGAAGTTCTTAGAACTTATTTCTGTTAATAACAAATTAAAAAAAATATTCGATAAAAAATAAAACAAACAAAATAAAAAATAGATGGGGCTTTTACGAAGACATAATGACCCAAAATCTTATGGATTTCTCTTTCAGCACACTACTACTATTAGATTTTATATTCTCAAATGGCAAAATTATCCTTGTCATAAAAACACCATATTTTGATTCTTTTATTATAGATGCAAACTAGTTTTGTTGCTTATGCTCCGTTATAGGTATAGATTTTGAGGTGTGAGTAATATTTTTATGAACTTATTTTTGTAAACATTAGGTGTAGTCCCATGGTGGACAAAGCTAACCTAGTTGAAGTCTGATATGTCTAGAAAAAAAAAATCTTAATCGACATTGTTTTCTTCAACACGAAAAAAATAGTTAGGTCGTGGAAAACTCGTTGATAATATCATTAAGATCGACCTAGCAGATCAACATTTAAATCTCTTGACCTGATTGTTTGCATAGGTTGAGCATCAAATTAAATATGTGGAAGCCACCACGACGTGACCAAGTTAATTTGACAGGCTAAAGAAAACTCGGATAATAAATAGAAACATGAGATGAATTTAAAAAAATAATCAATATGAGATATTTAACTGTTTTAATTTTGATGCGAAGATATAACGAATCACCCCTTGATTTACCCGGGATTAAAGCAAAAATCATGACCCCAAGTTATGGGCATGATCAAAATGCGCTAACATGATTGGTCAACAATCTTTTTTACTTCCCTACCCTTATTATGTCCTCAACTAAGGCCTTTATTGAGCTTGGGTCAGATGGGATTTAGGTCTAAATTGAAGAGTTTTTTTTTGTAACTAAGGACTAAATTAAAAGAAAATAGTTTGGATGCTTATAAAGTCATTCCTTTAAAACCTGCAACTTTTCTTTTTATTTTGAGGGATTGAAGTTTTTCTAATGATCAATTACAGTTTTTTGGTTTTTGATCTCATGAAAAACAAATAAACCCAAATAATCTTTTCCAAAATTAAGCTCGAGAAGAATGGCAAAATGTTTTTCTTTCCCCATGAAACCAACATTGAATTCTTACAAACAAATTATCAATCCCAACCATTAATAGAATAAATGCGGAAGAATCAAATAAAAAAAGTTTAAGGAAAAAAAAACAAAAGAAAATTAACACTATGTAAATCCAAAATGACAATAAATGTAGAGCTACAACAATTAAAATGGTCAATTGCTAACTCTTTTAGTTTTTTACTTAATAATATATATGAGTGTGCGCGCGTGAAAGGGGTGTAAAACTGTTATTTGTTATTTTGATGAATAAATCCACTTGATGCTACCAATCAAGGTTGTCAATTCTATTCTAGTTAAGATTTTGTTTTTTTAATTAGAACGATACATTTTGGTTTTAGAGCATTTTAGCTTGTCGTTTCAGGGTTGTATTGTTCAAATATATATATATATATATATATATATATATATATATATATATATATATATATATATATATATATATATATATAAATATAAAAAAATATAAAAAAAAAAAAAAAATATATAAAAAAAAAAATATATATATATATATATATATATTATTCAAAATATTAATTCAACATACATAAATTTCAATTCCAATTCAATTGAAATTATGCTATTCAAATTTTAAACATAATATCAAGTATCTAAACAACATTTTAAAATTTAAACATCTCTATTTAATGATTACTAGATCGTTGGCATGTGATATGTTGCGGGTCAAATCAATTTTTTAATGTAAAAAGAAACTTTCAGGTGTAGCATTTTTCTAATAGAAAAAAAAAATCATGTGAA
>Ga0307517_10007510_pt1 | contig 15856 bp, 15 predicted proteins | sample 23_EM_MG_FD_194515 | JGI IMG/M metagenome (GOLD analysis project Ga0307517, IMG submission 194515) | Populus trichocarpa ectomycorrhiza microbial communities from riparian zone in the Pacific Northwest, United States - 23_EM | ecosystem: Host-associated > Plants > Roots > Unclassified | place...
CTGCAACCCACAGCGCTTTCCGCATGCTGAAAGCTAGCCAAAACAAGAAGGCTATGAAGAGCAACAGAGCTGCCCGTACGAATGGCGATGGCGTTTGCACCCGAAAGCGAGGGTCGGAGTCGAACGCTGGCAATGGTTCACGGCGAGGCCGTGGGCGACGCACAGGTGCCTCTTCCTCGATGTCGTTCTCGAAGGCGTTATAGTCGTGCTCGTTGTCATAAGGAGGTGGATATCCAGGTGATTCAGAGCGAGAGGAGATTGGGCTATACACAGACTCTGTGGGCAATAGCTCGTACTTGGGCGCCATGAACAAGAATGTACAAGAGATTACAAGACGCGGTGACAGGCCATCACTTGCCTTTGGCACCCACCACGTGATACATCGCGTCGCGAAACAAACAATACAGGGTTTTGCTAGGTTCGGAGCAAGCCCTTTAACGGCTCTATTTACTCAACAAACATCCGTATTCGGCTTTGTTTGTAGCACCAAGCAGAAGGGGCTTGGAACGAACCTAGGGTTTTGCATACATAACGATGTTATTATTTTGAGAATCAGCAGTGACTAGTGACTAGTGACCCCCAGTGAGAACGGGATCTGATTATTCCTGAAGATAGCTGCGAAATTCTTGCCGTGGTCTGATCATTTCGGCAAGCAGGAGAGATCGGGAGAGCTCAGACAGTTGCAGCTGGCGCTGGAAAATTCCCGCCATCCTGCAAGCGACCTGAACATTTCTGAGCCTTTCATTTTCAGCACTTTTCGTCATTCGGAGTCGGTCTGAGGTAGTTGGTATCATACTGCGAGATCCTGAAACCTTCGGAAGAGGTCAGAATTGTTAATTTGATTGATTTTACAGAATTCTACAGATTTTTCGGTACTCTACTGGCGGTTTTCTGAGCTCCTCTGACGTACATATACACACCACTTTCATCGAGAACAATTCGAAGCAAATTCTATAAGGTCTTCCATTTTGTCAGTCCCACGGACGGCTGGGTTAATGGATACGCACATGAGTTATTTATGCGTGACAGCATGCGGTGTGGTCGCAGGAGGTGGCACTGTCTCCAGAACTGAGTAAGCTCTCTGCAAAGCGATCGAACAAGCTTACCAACCATTCACTTGTCTGCGTCGGTGGCAAGATCCGCAGCCGAAGCGTTCTTGTTTTTCTCGGCCTTTTTCACCCTGGACAACCGTTCGTAGATCTAAAAGAGACTTGATGTCGATAACGAACTGAAAAAGTAGGTATGAGAGCATACCTTGCGGGTTTGATTGTCAAGCCCGTCCCAGACGGCGCGATATTCTCCTACCGTAACATGGGGGTGTTCTTTCTTGTACTCCGTCGCATATAGGCCACTGTGGTATAAAATACATGAGATAATCATGCAGTAAGGTTAATGAACGACGCACCGTGCACTGAGCACAGCTGAAATCTGTAATTCTTTAGCGTCGCCTTTTGTGGCTCGTTTTCTCGTGTTCGCATCTTGTGCCGTCAGCGCCAAGGTCTGTTCCAGAAGAGGAACCTCGATTTGGGGTCGTGGAACATCCAAATTGTCGCTGTGTATAGGTATCATGAATAGTTTAGGAAAGAAGAAGGGGGAAAAACATACAGTACAGTGACCTGTATCGCAAACAAAAATTAACACGGTCTACTTAGATATACCTGACTTACCTGGCGACGAGAGCGACGTGTAGGCCCATTGGCCACAACATTTTGTTCCATTGAATTTAGAGACTGGCCAGGCGCTTCGTTGGATGTAATTGACGATGCTGTCCCTGATAGGGCGGGTGTCAACGGCTCGACATTACCCGATGGCTCAACACTACCCGCTGGCTCGGCACTGCCTGAAGGCTCAACACTACCCGAAGGGCTTGCAGCCACAGGCGGAGACGGAATACTGGCAGGGACGTGAGTGTGGTCTGTAGTAGAGTCCGTGGAGTCCGTTGGGATTCCGGATGGTGCCGAAAGTTGTGAGGATGTGGAAGACGTGTTGGTGGGTGTTGACAGAGACTGTTCAGTCGATGTCGAGGTTGTGGTTGTGGTTGAAGGAGCCAGGACAGGTGGGTCAGCATAGATATCGTCGTCGTCAAGGTTAATGATGGTGGCGGTGACGGGAGGTGGCACCGCTTTGATCTTCTGCCTCTTTGGGTTGGGTGCCGGCTTTGGGTCATCGTTCTTCCTCTTGGAGGGTCGCTTTCCTGGAATAACAGGTACAAGTAGGTAAGATCGAAAGAGAGCTGAATAAAAAAAGACCGACGCAAAAGCTGGCCTGAGGCCCGGGTTTTACTGGTCCAATCCGGGTAGCGAATAGAACCAAATGCCTCCGCTTTCCAGTCGTTCTCGCAGAGACCGAACTCCGAAAACGACATACGAATATTTCGGGCAAAGTAGTCTGCGACAAAATTGCATTTCTTGCTCCAACTTTTGGGATCCAGACGGTGCCAGTGCAGATTGGTCCAGAGACTTTTCGCGCGCTTGGTGATGGCCTCAAGACGCTCCTTCGAGACACGAACCCCATCCTCATCGCACAAGAAACCGAGATTGGACGGCGTAAAGCCTTGATTCGCCTGTTGTTTTTTATATTCGATCCAACTCGATTGGGACCAGAACCGAGCTGATGGGTAATCATCCAGATCGAGCTGTTCCAGTGCAGGAGGCAAAGCCTCAAGATTGTCGCCGTCATCCTTTTCAGGTGAGCTCCGTTTCTGAGGCACAGGTGAGACCGAGCGAGTAGGAGCATGTACCCGGGTAGCTAGAGCATTGGTTGTGATAGCCAGCTGCGCATTAAGTTGAGTATTAAGTGCTCTGTGATGTTTTTGAGTGCATATATGCGATGACAAAGGATGCGACTCACTTTTGGATTGCCAGATTCTGCTCGGTTTCTTGCAGTTGAGCCAGTATTTTAGCATTTCTTTCCTTGAGAGCATGATAAGACTCTTGTAAAGCGCGATAAGAAGCCTCGGTACTGTCCCGAGACCCTGAAGTCAAAAAAAGGTTCTGAGCGTTTGGTTCGCCAGTCATCCCAGCCCAAGACTGAGACTGATATCCTGGATTCTGTTGTTGCCCAGAGACCACAGAGAAATCGAAGTCGTAGGGAGACATAGCAATGAGATGAAGCAAGAGGGATATAGAACTTGGAAGAAACGGTGGCGGCGAAAAGTTGGCCCTATGTCATTTGTTTTCAACAACTACAAATACTGCACTCCGTCTAATTCTAAGTTCGCATCAACGTTCGCATATCCTGTTAGTTCTACATCATCTAGGCCAGATTTCTCCACAACAAAAAAAAGGCCATCTGGGTCGCCAGGGACCTTAGGGAGAGGTTGAATGGATATAACAGAAAGGATTGAGTTAACGGGGATCACTGAGAGATTTTCAGTCCCAGAATAAGTGCATGCCCACACGCAATGGAAGGAATCTTCAAGTAAATCTTGGTCAGGAGGGCCATAGAGAGATACGAGAGCATAAGCATCCGGAGTCTTTCCATCCTCTGGATCCTCATTTGCTGAATAAAAAAAGAATTGCACTTCTCCATATTGAATTGTGCCGGCTTGAAGCTGAATCTATCAGGAATTATGATTATTCGTTGCTTCAAATACTGAAAATCAACCTACCTTGACATTCCTGGTTACCCGGCTATTTTCGGCCTTTCCTTTTCGGTTTTTCTCTGAATATAGGCTTCTCGCAATTTGTCCATTCACAAGCTGCAACCGACCCCATTGTCGAACACCCTTCATGGTGGGAAACTTCAAATGAATGGCATTCCATTCCAGCCCATGCTGTAGGGTACTGGGGTACTTTTCACGTGGAGATAGGAGAAGATATCCATCCCCAGCATCATTTCCAGGCAGAACCCTCCCTGCACCACTATCTAAATCTGGACAAATGGTTTTGAGGGCGTTGAGTTGAGATCGTCGAAGTGCAATTTGGGATAGATTTGCAAATGGATTAGATGGCTGTCGAATTTCCCCTCCAAGATCCCCAATTGCACGCTCCATTGTATACTGGCTGTCGTAAATTCCTGGTCCAATACGTAGAATTTCAGGCGCAGTGTGCAGGAGTGTATGAAGCCAGGGTCGACAGAAATGAAGGCAGTCAACACGACGTTGATAGTAGAGATTTTCATACTCTTCTACAAACCAAATGAGGAATGTATGAGCCTCTCGAACTTGTTCACCAGTTATGCGACGCTGAATAAGAATCCTGGCAGCATGAACAAGTTTGCAGAAATTTCGCCAGTATTTTTTTGGAAGAATTCCCCGAAAAAAGCCAGGTCCTAATCCGAAAATGTAGAGATAATACTCTGTAGCCTTGTATCCACTTGAGATTTTCTCCACAGGGTTCCGTGGTGGGCGATGAAAATTGGATGGAAAATATTGCGTCGCTTCTGCAACTTTTTTCCCATGTTCAATCCACGTATCATCAACCAGCATCGCCCAGTCCCAAGTGCCCTTGTTGTCACTTGGGTCGCACTTTAGTTGGCCACGCCAAAGTGGTATAAGCAACTCCCCGATGTTAATACAGAGGAGGTGCATGAGGTCAATGGAAAAGCAAAGTGGGATACGAAGAGTCAGCGATTTGACAAGTCCACTCAAAATCGAGGGTTTGCTGATACCAGTTTCCTTTCTTTTTTTCTCATAGTCATTTTGATCCGTAGCTTGAACCACCTTAGCGAGCTGTGTTTCATACACCTCAGGAGATGGTTTACTGAGGTTGCGAATGTCAATATCAGGGTGATCACAGCTGGCCACAGTGTAATCGTTGGGCCGCAAATGGGCAGCATAGTAATGCCCACTTGATGGTTTATGTCGTCCTTTCATGTCACATCCAAGGCGACAGCCCTGTGCACCATGGTGGCCAACACGGCCATCTAACTCTGTCAATGCTACAGCATCTGCCGTATTTAGAAGAACAACTACACGCGAGTTGATTGTCTCTTCTTTGAGACCATCCCAGACACGAATTCCTGCCCCATTGTTCTCACGCTGTATCGCAGAGACATGGTGAAAGCTTCGGAATGAGAAGGAATCAAGGATTTTGGGTTTGTTGGGTCCCGGGGCAATGTACGCTGGAAAAATACGCTTCTTCTTGTATCGAATACCAGGGCTGTAGTCAGCGACTATCCAAATTGCAATCCAGGTGTCCGACTTCTTGCTCTGATACAATTGCGCACCGTCAAATGAAAAACATACGGTAGTGTCATCAGATGTGAGCTCAAGATCTTCAGCGAGGTCAAGGAAGTCAGAGCCACAGAAAATGTCATCGTAGACGTATTCAAGTGGGTTGGCATTCTGAAAATGCTCAAGGATTTCTTTAGTCTTTTTGTCTCGATACTGCATGGCCTCCGCTCCCTCACGGGATCTACGCAATGCTTGAAGCTGTGGACCAAGAGGGAATGTACAACTCTGTTGACGTGGCACCTTCTTCCCAGTAAGCCCAAGCTGAACAGGATCATATCAAGACTCTGCACATATTGAACAAGCCTCGAGGCTAGCGAAAGGGCCAGTAAATGCATGACACGAGTTGATACACATGTCGTCTTTAACTGAGACTACACCGCTGATCTTGGCTACAAGCTTGTTAACCAGGTGATATGAAAGAAGTTCGGTTTCAGGGAACCGGCGCAGAATGGAGTTGCGCGCAGCAGTGTAGGTTTTTTGCGAAGAATTTTCACATGCCATAAATAGGTCAAGAGCAAGGCAGACATTGGGGTCAGATATATCAACAGGTCCTTCATCGGGATTCCTGAGACGTTCAATTACATCTTCATCCAGCTTGCCATTTTCGAGAGTAGCAGCAGCGATTTCGTCAATAAATTGTTGAGCAATTTTAATGTGCTCAATTCGGGATCTTGCAAGTGCAGGAAGTTCATCTTCATTGTTGTCATGTCCGTCATTTTCTTGTTGGATTGGCTGATCCTCCAGGAGTACACGCAACGCCACAGCTTGGGCCCGGAGAACTTCTGTCTGTGCGACATCGATTTCTTCTTCCCCTTGGTGGAAATCTGGAGGGCTCTCCCTTCCGGACCCTGGTGTATCGCTTCCGTTTAAATGTCCAAGGTTATCCTCGGAAATTTCACGATTTGGCTCACACAAACCAAGAGGCTCTTCTTCCTGCTCTCGCGATGTATGGGGCGGGAAGGTGGACGAGGGGATCTAATAATAATTATTCAACTGTGTTTTAGATAAAATAACAACAGCTTACCTGTTCCGAGTCGTTGAAATGTAGTGCAAAGCCTTCCGCGGCTTCCTGTTTAATGGCTGTATCGGTTGGATGATTTTCTTCATCGTTGGCAGACTCCTGGTCAAATATTTTATATCATTCAATACATCGTAACTGTAGAACAAATTGTACACTAAAAGATGTATGTATTAACATACCAGGAAGTCTCCCTCTCGTCGTCGTACTCTTTTTGTTGGTCTCTCCTGCCCTTCGAGAGCGCGATCTTTGTCGGATTGATCTCTACCCGTGTCTGATTCACCAACAGACTCTTCAGACTCCTCATCAGATAAGTCCACTAGGATGGTGTCAATTATCGAAGCAAATTTGGAAGCAAGGAGATTTGCGCACTTGTGTGAATACCGGCACTGGGGCCTGTGGAAGGGTTATAGCGTGGCCGGGTATTGTGGCTGCGAATAGTTTTGGCAGTCATCATAGCGCCTTCGCAGATATGACATAGGCAGGGCCGTCGAGCTTCCTTTCGCTTTCGAGGATGCATCACAAATCACAACTGGAAAAACTTCGACAGAGTATCAACCGCAAAATCAATGATGAGAAATTGATTGATTTACAATGGGCTCGGATCCTAACAGTTTACTTCAGGATTCGGCAGTCTGTGCCGGCGGAGCTCAGAATCTTGCCCTGCCTTTCAGAAACCTTCAGATCCCGTTCTCACTGGGAGTGACCGATCATAGAAAGACTACTTCAGAAGCTTAAAATAATTTTGGGTCAACTGTGGGATGTCCAAGCAGTGGTTTACGTACCTAAATCTGGTCCGACCTATGGACCTGTTGGATTTGGGAACAAAAGAATAAAATATTCTGCGATAGTGATCCTTGATGTGCTTGAAACTGGTGACAAGTCTCGTAAGCGGCCACGTCCCTGATTTTATGCCCCATCTCGTTTTTCTCTATTCATAACTCTCCCAGGAAAGGCATCCCCAAAATCCGCGTAAGCAAGCGAAAATAACACAGATTCCAGAAGATACCGCTCTCAACTTTCAAGAAATCAGGAAGTTTGAACTTCCGGGTTTCCACTGGATAAATTTGTCGAAGGAGCTCCAGTGCAATACCAGTGAGTCGGGGGTGATGCAACGATGCATCGCCATTTCGCGAATACTTGGGAAAGAACCCGTCGTCTTCGTTCTTTGGCGGCTATTGGGCGGCTGACAAGCCACTGGCGTCTGGAAATATAAATAAAACTCAAAATGCAACGAAAGGACTTTTCGAAAAGGTGTAATTATTGAGGGCAATTGATAAGGTGGCTGTAGCAAGTACAGGCAAGTACAGTAACTCCTCCATCCCCTCTCGAGCTCGATTTGGTGGACAGATGTACCAACTGAAATCAGATATAATATACATGCGCCAATCTATCAGCGATTCAACCAATGCAGTGACGTTTGGGAATATTGATATTTCCGGCTAGATTGGTATCCAGATAACCCCATCCGTTCTTTGAAGTATACTTCGGCGCCTATTTGCATCAGCCTTTAGGTTATAACTGTGTAGCTCTTCCGTTAATCACTACCCTTATATTTCAAATGCACGGTACTAGATGCTGAACGTTAGACTTAAATCAGCCGAGATTTATCTTTCTAACGCCCAACCGCTGTGCCTCCCTCCCACTTTACCGAGCAAGTTCACTACGCCTAGGAGAGCTTTTCTTCCTGATCTCATTCACGTGGATGGCGCGATGCCAATCAAATACCAACCCTAGGGTGGATAACCACCGAACACAACTAACTCATGACATGAGGCTAGGGAAGACATAGATTTATCCGAGTGGAGAAATCAACTGAACTAGGCTAGAATGATTTGGTTAGCTCTGATACTTATCAATGAACAATCATCTGTGGAGTAAAATATAGCGCTCGAGTATGAGGAAGGCATGAGGCATTGGAGAGCTTAAGCTTCCATTTTCTTGGCTGTGCCAGCGGTAGCGAGGACGTCGTTGACGAGATCATAATCATCTGCCAGTGTAGACGAGACGAAGAGGAACATGATCCTCATTTTACCCAATTTAGCTTGTCAATGTTTCAAGTTGTCCCCAAACTGGGGACAATGCAGCCGCATGGCGTGGAGCAAGATGATCCGGGTTGACAGCAGAGTGGAGCATACTTAGATGAAAGTGGAGCCGAGCAAGCTTTCCCTTCTATCAGGGACCGGAGGATAAATTCATATAAAAGGCTGGTCAATTTTGCTCTTCGAATTCCAATCCACATACAACCGATTCGTATTCACGCTCACAACTACCAGTAAACCAATCACGAGGTATGTCAACATCGGAATTCAAATATCCATGTTTAATCCAGCTAATTCTTACCCAACAGTCATCATACTTAATGGTCGCTCTCAAGGCCCTTTTCTTTACTCTCGCCAGCGTCATCGCCGTCAATGCGGACTGGCACATCTCCTTCACCTACGCTGATGGCGGTCAGATCGAGTCCCATGGCTTTGTAAATTCGGGCTGTGTCAACTTCAGCAAGACCAACTCCGCGATAGTCACGGTCTTCTTCGACAACAATATCAACACCGACACTCTTGAGCTCTACGTGGGAGCGGATTGTCGAGATCTAGCCTATACGGCGGGTCCAGGATCTTCGAACGTCCCTGATAAGAGATACATTTCTTACAAGGTTTATTAGACACGGGCGACGCGAAAAGGGTGGTTCACGAGTTGTAGGAGTCCTTAAATTTCTGACAGTTGTATGTTGCTACGGCTACGCATGAGTAAAGATTGCCTGCACAAATTCTATCGACTGGCACTCGCCTGAAACCACCGAAGGTTATCGCTTAGTACTGTCAGTCAGTCCGTCGCTGGTAAGTCTGCGTTGTGTTTTGTTGTGGCCAAGTGGAGGTGTCACCGTGATTGTTGACGACCACTGGATGTCGTCGGCCACTGCCGAGTGTCTGCACATTTTGTTGGAAGAGCTCTTCCAAGAGGGCCACTGTAGAATTATAAGTTCCCCCGTTCACATGCTAACGAGAAAGGCTAAACGGAACCGACGCTCTTAGAGACCAAAACCGGGATTACACCCAAAATCTATACGGCTGCGATGTATGGTGGCACTAAGAGGAATTTTAGAAGATGATGGCCATCTATAACGGGGGATTGAAAATTACTAACGCTTCACCTGCTGTCTTGTTCGAAGATCGGAAAAGACTCAGGGTAAATGCGCGAGGATTCCAGTGTGATTCCGAGTAGTGGGTACTCGCTAGTGCATTGATTGGGCGAGCGCGGGTTTTTGAGATAAGGAGAAAAACACTTAGAACATCCCCAATGCCCATTTCTCGCCAAACACTTGCCATTAATTGACTCCCATTGGCCCAATCGTGATTTCAAGACCCTCACCATCATGACGGCGCGTTTTCATTCACAGTTAGTAATCGCGTGACTGACTAGGTGATGCAAAGGTGATGAGTCACTGCTAGTTGGCATGGTACGGACAATTAATCCCAGGACATCGAAAGCCTTTCGATGTCCTGGGATTACACCGAGAGTGATCATACCGACCAAGGAATGACGATAAGGCAGCAACAATAACTAGGTTTAAAGAGTCCTGAGTATCAAAATGCAGGCATCGGAAAGCGTCGAGCCATACGATCGTCGTTAACCAATCGTTAACGTCCGTTTTATCATTATTCGTTAAACTACATCTAAGTTGTCTCAAGCTGCATTCCATCAAGTGATTTATGTTAAGTCAATTAAGGTATGCTCAGATCGTTATGAAGACTTGGATACTATGGGGTTTCTACGGAATAAGACAGGGCGAGGGATTTATAGGACCCATGCGGCTCTAGGACACCGCAAACCATTCGTAGAGCACATGCTATGGAGTAGGGCTGAATTTAATGATCGTCGACAGCGCTCGAGTATGAGGATGTTGATTGACTGGCCTTCTATTTTTCTTGGCTATTCCTAGAATAGCCGAGATGAAGGAAGGTAAGCCTATATCATCCTCACCTTCCCAATGCAGCTATCAAAGACTCGCCAAAAGCTGCGTGTGCGGTTACTTTATCTCCACTCTTAACGATTCCCATGTTTTATACTTGGTAAATCCTGCTACATAGTCAAACCCAACACGGAGGCAATGTATTGTTTGGCGCGGCGATCGAGTAGAAGGTCCGTGGTTCGCATTCACATGAAACACGAGTTAATGATGGTCTGATGGCAGAAGCGCTCGTCGCCTAACCGTGAGCTCATTTCTAGCCTAGCGGCTTTCGCCATCGCCCCAACTTTGTGGAGATACGAGGATGCAAAAAATGGGTATAAAAGGGCAGTCGGTCCTTCTCAAATACATACCCAACTCGTATACCTATCAACATCAGCAGCCTAGTAAACCATTCACAAGGTATATCAGTATTGGAATCCATGCCAGACTCGACTGACTTCCATTCAACAGTCAAAATGGTCGCTATGAAGACTGTATTCTTTACTCTCGCCAGCGTCATCGCCGTCAACGCTGACTGGCACATCTCTTTCACCTTCGCTGACGGCGGTCAGGTGACGGCCCACGGATTCCGCAACTCCGGTTGTGTCAACTTCAGCAAGACCAACTCGGACATTAAAACACTCTACTTCGAAAACAACATCAACACCGACACTCTTGAGCTCTACCACCAACAGAATTGCAAGGCTCTAGCCTACACGGCGGGCCCAGGTTCTTCGAACGTCCCCGATCAGAGATACTTCTCTTACAGAGTTTATTAACCATATGCGACGCTTGAATGCTTCAGGTCAATAGTTGTGGCAGTACGGGGTCAATTTTTCGGGGATTCTATGTCGTTGTATGTTGAATTTCTTAGGCAAGATTGTGTGTGCATGAATGATATAACGCTATCAGGTCCTCCACGTACGCCTTGTCTGTTTTTTCTTGCGAGCAGGCGCCGAGAGCAAAGAATACTTCAGCTGTGTTGGATTCTTGTATACTGCAGAAAACAGGAGTACCTAAGGCGGTTGGACGAATGAAAGACTTTGTACTCTAAGTTCGTCAGCGTGCTCGTCGACGAAAGGACCTGACACAGCAAGCCCAGGGAGAGCACCATTTCTATAGGTTGACTACAGATATTAAGGAGACGACTGTCCTTGTGTCGGATCTCGTACAGCCATACAGGAATCCTTGACCCAGTCCAGCAGTTGGACCAAGAATTGTAAAATGATCACCAAAATGAAGGGCGCAAGAATCGAGAATCGAGGCGCACTTGCACACATGGCCAACACATGCAGTCGCCGCCATGTCGACCTGCCGCGATCGAGCTGAGAAATAAGACGATTCAAACGGTCCTTCAGCTGGGCATTTGAATGGGAGGCCAAAGAAATATCGATGGTATATACTTACTTATACAGGGAAGGCCACATTGATGACCTGGTCCTCATGGACCTCTTCGAGTTGATACAAGTTGCAGTCAACGTTGAAATGAACCGCCGGCGCTTTGGAGGTCAAGTTTGGAAGATGCGAGCCGGATTCGGAAGGTTAGACGCCCATGCGTGTTAAGTCATAGCTCGACCATCCTGTCGTATGTCTAGCCACCTTATAATCACTCTGGTTTTAAAAAATAATGAGATTCATTGCTCCAACCAAGGCTCGAATATGTTGCCTTTCCCGAAGAATAGTTTACGTCACATATATCCGTCCAATTTCCTTGGACTACAGGACTAGAACCCAACCGGGCCACTCATTCGGAACCCTTGGTCACACTTCTCAATTTCCATCTCTATTCGATATTTCCAGATGTCTCCCGCGAACCTAATTTCTCATCCCACGCGATAAGATCAATAGGGAGGTTCGCCTTCTTCGCCAGGCTTACCATGGGCCCATATACGTTACGTGCTGTGCCGCTGACGTAGACCAGGACGCGAAATAGAGGTTCTAAAACCAGTTTCACGTACATAAATTCCACAAAATATGAGTTCCCGATCCCACCCATTTCATGGATGTCAACTTGAAGCGTGAGAGATATTAATCGTAGAAGGGGTAGCACCCTAGGAAGACGAACTATCCCATTTCAGTAAGTGAGGAGATAAAATCTCTTCTCGTAATCAAGGCAATCTCGAATGTCCAACTCCTCTATGTAGATCCGGACTACTAGAAAAACAGCGTCCTAGATTTGATTTTTTGTGAGGGAATCGAAAAAGAGACAATCGCCTAATCCCCGAGATGTTATTGTATCCTCGGTATACATCATCTTTATGATGGGAGCGGCAGGTAGATCTCTCTTCGCTGAAGGAATCGGGATCCAAGCCGCAACGCTTGGAATGCAGGCATTTCTACGTAATGAATGCCGAAAAGGCAACGGTCAAGCGGAGAGTGGGATCCGAGCACGATTGTAAACGTCGACAATGTGGGTAAGACCAGTTGGGTTGTCAATGTGCCCGGCAGTAAGCGGAAATATCCGCGATAGTAAAATACGACCGCTTTTACTATTTAGGTTCATGCTGAACAGATTTGTATCTCGTTTCCCCAGACATATGTAACCAGATGTGTGAGTTGGTTTGGTTGAAGTGCGGAATCATCGCTATATTAAAGTATATTTTATCTGCCAATTGAAAGATTCCCCTTGAAGAAATATAGTTTGGGTCTGCCGAGATTTGGAGCAAGAGCGTGAAGGAATTGAGTATATGTGGCCGGAAAATCTGGGTCAGGACAAATGACGATGGATCATAACCGAGGTAGAGCTTGGTAAGATAATGATTCAAGCATACTTATGAGGTGTCAATCCATGCCATTAACGAATGCGTAGAGCATGAGGGATGCAGAGAACTTCAATCAGTTTCGTGCAGACAGAGCAATTCCGTGCGGCACCATATGGCCCACAGTCGATATTTTCGATCGAGAGAGAAAGGTTACAGACTCCACGGCGTTCCAGCCATATTCCAATGGACTACCAGAAGGTTGTTATCCAGTCGGACGTTTCAGATAGTCAGTAGTGGCAAACTGATACTATGGACAAAGACGAACACAATCAGGATTTTTCTATCGCAGCCCATCGCCATGCAGAGGAGAGTCGGCAAATACGAAGAACTCCTTGTTTCGGCATGGCTCGACCTCGGATGAAACGCAAGTTATGAAAAATTCCCTCAGAATTTCTATTCGAAGGAAATATACAGGGGTTCGCGGCTGGGTAACTTGAACTGCATTCTAGGGTCGAGGACAGAAGAAATGATTCGTCGAAGGAGCGTTCAGATATTAGCCCATCGTTTCCAAGCGTTAGATTTTGCCTGAAAACGGGGCCATTGAAGCGATTTCATTCACGAGATTGCAAATAGAATGTACCATGATTGTCGATGCGGTCAACTTGATGGGTAATCAAAGAATGAAGGTGTTGGTAGGCTGCCAGTCGCTGGGTAGTTGTTGAAATTTAAATCGCACGGCCCTCTGAGGCTGTAGGTGGCACAGCTTCAACAAGTGACCTGATGAGTAGAGGATGGTGGTAATGACACAGGAGAGGAACCCGAGGAACACAAGATGACGGCGGCCAGTTATATAGAATTTACTGTCCGAGTCAATCCGAGTGGTGGATTTTTATATAATGAATTTATAATTACGCTACAACTCACAAAACTTAACAAAAGTCAGGTTGCTGTCGCGACCTCGTTAGCTATTACTTATGAGACATAATAAAATGTTGATCACATACACAAAGTGCCCAAAATGGATTTTCACGAGTTTTGCGCAAGGCAAAAAGGTGACTTGAAGGTGACTGGGAAATCTACGGACGGATAAGCGGATAAGATAAGATGGATCTCCGGCGTGATCATGATATCAATCCCTATCTGTCCAGATTGTGGGTCAAGGGTCCTCACATTCGAGTCATTTTCGAGTCATTTTCAAGTTCAAACCTTCAGTGTAGATTTATTAACATCTTCAGAAGTTCGAACCCCCATATCGAACAAAGGAATTACCATGTCATTCTCCATATACGAAATCCCCAAGCCGGCATCTGAAGAGGATATAACCAAATATACCGAAATCCGTCTCTCTACACTCTCCACCAACCCCGAAGCGTTCGGGTCCACATACGCAGGGGAGTGTGCATTTACTCCTGACCAGTGGGTCGCCAGAATTAACACCGGTGGTCGAAAAATCTTCATCACCATCGACAAAGATAAATGGATCGGTACCCTCAATGTGTTATACCCAGAGATGCTACTCGGCGTCCCCAAACATACTCCGTACCCACCTGAGATATCAGCGGCAGAGGGGAGGGGGGATCTTGACGTGTTGATGATCTTTGGTATGTGGGTCCGTCCGGGATATAGGAAACGAGGGGTTGCGCAGATGCTGGTACAACACACCTTAGAAATGGTACGACGAAACTACATCAACCAACCCGATGCAGAAATGGAACCTGTTGGGAAACCAAAGACGAAAACCCGAGTGATCTTGCTGAAGGTGCACAATGGAAATGGTGCGGCGCGGTCGTTGTATGAGAAGAATGGATCTAGCTATAGAAAGGACGCGGAAGGCGAAGGAACTGTCTCTTCGGATCACAGTTGGATGGCATATATCATGGAGTAGTCCTTATATGTAAAATAATCCTATTCGGTATCTTATTATTCGCGTGTATACATCAAGTAACCAAGACAAGTCAAGTAATGATGTCGCAACGTGACTGCGGTGTACTTTTCTTTGCTATTGTTAAAAATTTTTCAATAACGCATCTGCTCATACCGTAGCCATCTATGCCGTACTCCCCCCTCTCTCATGTAAATTCGGAAATTGATCTTTCAAGATGCGCGGCCATGTCCTCCCTTTCTGTGATCAATAAGTTAACTCCAACATTTTCTCTTCGTGGTGTTCCTCCAGCGAACGGCACATCCAAGCATTTAATCTCCTCATGATTAGGTCTTTGTGGTTTATGCGGGATTTTTTTTGGTATTATATACTCCTAACTTCAACGAGTCGGTTAATTCCTAAACGCTGAGAGGAATAGTATTATCGATATTTCACAAAGTAAACGCAACGCTATCTCCTTCGCACATCTTCCACAATATATTTGAATTCGAGCTCCAACTCATCCCGGCTTTCCACAAAAGAATCGGGAGAACTAAGCGTTGGGTATGAGAGGAGTGCGTATATACTATATGCTCGAGGACGACGACTCGAGGTGGAATTCTCCAGACAAAAGCGAAGAGGAGTTATCTTCAGACGAAGGTGACAAAGAATCGCATTCAGATCAAGTGTTCAAATAATGGATGAAGAGCCAAGAGGGTGAAGAAGAGACGCTATCGGAGGCAGGAGTCGGAGGATAATAAGGTGTGCATCGTTTGTCCAGCGCCAGTCTTTTTGGCGACCAAACATGGGTTGAAGGTATAAAAGCATCACGAGGCGGGATTTGGGTAAGCGTCATATGTTAGGCCCCTATTTTTTTAAATGGTAAATCACGTGGTTATTCAACCTCCGCTGTCGCACGTTTGATCCCAATTTGATCCCGACAGAAACCACCAACATGACACTCAGCGAGAAACCCCCTCTTACCACTGCACAAGATGACGATGAGAGTGATTGGGACGACGTCGGCGGCGACGATGAAAAATCACGGCTACTATCCTCGCCCGATTCATCATCCTCAAGCTCCTCTCGGTCATCATCTCCTGAACCAACAACCGACTCTCGTTTCTCACCACCTCCCCCGTCACCG
>Ga0307517_10007511_pt1 | contig 15855 bp, 14 predicted proteins | sample 23_EM_MG_FD_194515 | JGI IMG/M metagenome (GOLD analysis project Ga0307517, IMG submission 194515) | Populus trichocarpa ectomycorrhiza microbial communities from riparian zone in the Pacific Northwest, United States - 23_EM | ecosystem: Host-associated > Plants > Roots > Unclassified | place...
TCTGCTTCCCCGGCGCGTACCCCATCGCCTCCATCGCCGCGCCGGTGCCCTCGATCCCGCCCCCGCCGAACCAGCCGAACAGCTTCTGCGCGCCGTGCGCGGCCAGCACTCCGCCGGTACCCAGCCGGAGCAGCAGCAGGCCCAGATCTTGTCGGTCGTAACAGGTCACGGTGACTCCCTGAACAGGCGACGGGGACGGTCTCCCCACGGTCGCACCTCCGACCTCCCACGGGCCTGCGCAGACCGCCGTTCGGGTGGCGGGCCCCCGTGAACGGTGTGAGTCTGACCGGCATGACGATTCAGCCAGCCAAACTCAGCGATCCGGCCGTCCGGGCCTTCGTCAGCGCCGTCAACGCCCATGACCGCGACGCCTTCCTGGAGGTCCTCGCCCCCGGCGCGACGATGGCGGACGACGGCTCCGACCGTGACCTCGCCGAGTGGATCGACCGGGAGATCTTCTCCTCTCACGGCCACATGGAGGTCGACCGCGAGTCCCAAGGCGGCCGTGCCCTCGTCGCCCGCTACTCCAACGACGCGTGGGGCGAGATGCGCACCCGGTGGAGTTTCACGGTCGGCGACGACGGCAGGATCGCCCGCTTCGAGACGGGCCAGGCCTGACCGTCGCAGAAAGCCCCCGCAGAAAGCCCCCGTAGAAAACCGCCGTGGAAAACCGGAAAGCCCTTGCCCTGAAGTGCGCTCCAACTCCTAGTGTCCCCAGGCATGGAGACGAAGTCGAACATCAGGACCCTCGGCCGCAGCGGTATCGACGTGAGCGCTCTCGGCTTCGGCTGCTGGGCCATCGGCGGGGAGTGGCAGGACGCGAGCGGGCAGCCGCTCGGCTGGGGCAGGGTCGACGACGAGGAGACCGTACGGGCGGTCCGGCGCGCCCTCGATCTGGGTGTCACGTTCTTCGACACCGCCGACACCTACGGCGCGGGGCACAGCGAACGCGTCCTCGGCCGCGCGCTCGGCAAGCGCCGGGACGACGTGGTCCTCGCCACCAAGTGGGGCAACGTCTTCGACGAGGACACCCGCACCCTCACCGGTTCCGACGACTCCCCGGAGTACGCCCGCCGCGCGCTCACCGCGTCGCTGGAGCGCCTGGGCACCGACCACGTCGACCTGTACCAACTCCACCTGTCCGACGCCGACTTGGCGCGTGCCGCCCAACTCCGGGACCAGTGCGAGGAGTTCGTGCGGGAGGGGCTGATCCGCGCCTACGCCTGGAGCACCGACGACCCCGCCCGCGCCGCCGTGTTCGCCGAGGGGGAGCACTGCGCGGCCGTACAGCACTCGGCGAACGTGTTGCAGGACGCCCCTGAAATGTTCGCGCTGTGCGAGGAGTTGGGGCTGGCCAGCATCAACCGCAGCCCGCTCGCGATGGGTCTGCTCACCGGAAAGCAGGCGACGGGCCGGGCGTTGGAGGCAGGGGACATCCGCAACACGCCCCCGGCGTGGATGCAGGGCTTCAAGCAGGGCGACGGTGCCGACGAGGACTGGGTCGCCCGCGTGGACGCCCTGCGCGAGATCCTCACCTCCGACGGCCGTACGCCCGCCCAGGGCGCCCTCGCCTGGCTGTGGGCCCGCAGCCCGCGCACCATCCCGATCCCGGGCTTCCGTTCGGTCGCCCAGGCGGAGCAGAACGCGGGCGCCATCGCCAAGGGGCCGCTCACCGCCGGGCAGTTGGTCGAGATCGACCGCGTGCTCGGCAGGTGAACGGCCCCGACGGGACGAACAGGTGGGCTCAGTAACCCTGGTTGCCGTGTTCCGCGTACTGCTGCTGAGGGGTGAACTGACCGCCCCGGCCCTGCTCGGTCAGGGTGATCTGGCCGGCCTTGATGGTGGCCAGGCGCGGCGCGCGGCGGGCGATCGACGAGTCGTGGGTGACCATGATGAAGGTCAGCCCGTACTCGTGCCAGAGGCCTTCGAGCAGGCCCATGATGTCGTCGCGGGTGCCCTCGTCGAGGTTGCCGGTGGGCTCGTCGGCGAGGAGCACCTTCGGCTTCTTCACCAGCGCGCGGGCGATCGCGACGCGCTGCTGCTGGCCGCCGGAGAGTTCGGACGGGGCGTGCTTGAGGCGGTCGCCGAGGCCGACCGACGAGAGTGCCTCGGCGGCCCGCTCGCGGCGCTCGGCCGGCTTGACGCCGAGCGGGACCAGGGCGGTCTCGACGTTCTCCTGCGCGGTGAGCGTCGGGATGAGGTTGAAGGACTGGAAGATGATGCCGATCTTCTCGGCCCGCAGCCGGGTCAGCTTGGCCTCGCTGATGGTGGCGAGGTTGACGCCGTCCAGCTCGACACTGCCCTCGGAGGGGCGGTCGAGGCCGCCGATCATCTGAAGCAGCGTCGACTTGCCGCCGCCGGTGGGGCCCTGGATGACGAGCTGGTCGCCGTCCTCGATCGTGAGGTCGACGCCGCGCAGCGCCTCGACCGTCTCCTTGCCCCGCGAGTAGCGCTTGGTGACGCCGGTGAGCTTGTACATGGGATCTCCGTCGATACGTCTGTGAAGAAGAGGGTCGGGGCGCCGCCGCCCGGGGGGAACGGTGGCGGCGCCCCGGTTCAGGGGGTGCGGCGCGGTCGGCGTCGGGCGGCGTGACGAGCCGCCTCCGCCGGACCACGCCACCACGGCCGCGCTACGACACGCTGCGCAGCGCGTCCGCCGGACGCATCCGCGAGGCACGCCAGCCGCCCATCGCGCCGGCGATCAGCCCGCCGGTGACGGCCAGGCCCACCGCGAGGGCGATCGTGGTCAGCGAGACCGGCGCGTTCAGGGCGATCTCCAGGGTGTTGGAGGTGGCCTGCTGGCCGGGGCCTCCCTGGCCGCCACCGCCGGGGCCGCCGCCCATGCCGCCGCCGGTGGAGGTGGAGCCGAGCTGCGCGGTCAGCTTGGGGCTGATCGCGGTGACCGTGTAGGCCGCCAGGAGGCCCAGCGCGATACCGAGACCGCCGCCGATCAGACCGTTGACCATGGACTCGCCGACGACCTGCCGGGTCACCTTGCGGCTCGGCCAGCCGAGCGCCTTCAGCGTGCCGAACTCACGCACCCGGCGGGAGACCGCCGAGGAGGTGAGCAGCGCGGCGACGAGGAACGCGGCGATCAGGACCGCGATCGACAGCCACTTGCCCACGCTGGTCGCGAGGTTGGAGGCGGTGGACAGCGAACCGGAGACCGTGGACGCGAGGTCGGCGGAGGTGGTGACCGTCGTACCCGAGATGTTCTTCTGGATGGTCGTCTTGACGGACGAGATCTGCTTGGAGTCGGTCGCCTTGACGTAGATCGTGGTGACCTTGTTCTTCGAGTCGCCCAGCGTCTGCGCCTGCTTCAGCGGCACGTACACGTCGATCGTGGACTCGCTGCTGTTGGGCGTCGCGATGCCGATGACCGTGAACTTGGTGCTGGAGATCTTGAAGGTCGAACCGACCTTGTACTTCTTCGTCTTGGCGTACGACTTGCTGATGACCGCGACCTTCGCGTTGGTCTGCGCGGTCGTGAAGGTCTTGCCGGTGGTGATCTTCGACGTGGACAGCGGGCCGAGCGCCTGGTTGGTGACGTCGATGCCCGCGACCGAGTACGAGTTCACGTTGAAGTTGGCGCCGCCGCCCTGGACCTGGGGTGCACCGGTGCTGCTGGTGCCGCCACCGCCGCCGGGGCCGCCCTGCTGCGAGGAGCCCGAAGAGCCGGACGTGGTGGAGGACTTGGCCTTGCCCTGGGTGAAGGAGCCGTCGACCTTGGTGACGTTCAGGGTGAGCGCGCCGACCGCGGCGGACACGCCCTTCTGCGAGCCGACCTTGGTGACCAGGGAGGACGCGAGGGCCTGACCGCCCTGCGTGTTCACCCGGTCCGTGCTCTGCGAGGTGCTGCTGGAGGAGGTGGCGCCGAACTTGAAGCTGGGACCCTGCGAGCTGCCGGCCTTGGGGGCCGACTGCGCCTTGGTCACGGTCATGTCAGTTCCGAGACCGTAAAGAGACTTGAGGACCTTGTCCTGAGCCTGATTCATGCCGGCCGACACCGAGTTGACGGTGATGACCAGCGCGATACCGAGCGCCAGACCCATCGCGATGACCAGGGCGGCCTTCTTGCGCCGGCCCAGCTCGCGCTTGAGATAGATGCCAAACATCCCATTCCCCAAAGGTTCTTGGCGCCCGCTGTGGGCGCGGCCACAAGCTATGGAGGAACCTTTGAGTCGACCTGAGTAAAGGATGTGTCTGGCCTGAGAAAAAGAGGCCCGAAATCAGAATTGCGTCAGACAGCTCATTCCTAAGCTGCCGAGGGCTTCCTGCCAGGAAACCCCTGTTCAATGGCCTGCTGACATGGGATGTCGATCATCCTTTCGACGCCCCGCCATGGACTCCGCCATGGACCCCGCCGTGTACGCGCGCGGCCTCATTTTGTACGGTCCCGGGATGCGCGATTCCTCTCGGCTCACCCGGCGTGCCGCTCTCGGTCTGACCGCCGCCGCCCTTCCCGTGGCGGCGGCCACCCCCGCGTCGGCGGCGACGGCGATAGGCGGTGAGCGCCTGGCCCGCGCCGGGATCCAGGTGGGCGATGCCGCCACGCTGCCCAAGAAGCTCACCGCCCGCTCCTGGCTGATCGCCGACCACAAGACCGGCGAGGTGCTCGCCTCGTACCGCGCGCACCAGCGGCTCGCGCCCGCCTCCACGCTGAAGATGCTGTTCGCCGACACCGTGCTGGGGAAGTTCGAGCGGACCCGCACCTACCGGGTCACCGACGCCGACCTCGCCGACGTCCCCTCCGGCTCCAGCCTCGTCGGCGTCAAGCCCGGGATCACCTACAGCGTCCACCAGTTGTGGCAGGGCGTCTTCCTGCGCTCCGGCAACGACGCCGTGCACGTGCTGGCCCACATGAACGGCGGGATCGCGGCGACGGTCGCCGAGATGCAGGCCAAGGCGAAGGACCTCCAGGCCCTGGACACGCACGTGGTGAGCCCGGACGGCTTCGACCACCCCGGGCAGGTCTCGTCGGCGTACGACCTCACGCTCTTCGCCCGGCACGGGCTGCACGACGACGACTTCAGCGCCTACTGCTCGACCAGGACCGCGAACTTCCCGGCCGGCGGCAAGAAGACCTTCCAGATCCAGAACACCGACCGCCTGCTGTCCGGCGCCTACGGCCTGCGCCCGTACCGGGGCATCATCGGCGTCAAGAACGGCTACACCAGCCATGCCGGCAACACCTTCACCGGCGCCGCCACCCGCGACGGCCGCACCCTCCTGGTCACCGTGATGCACCCCGCGAACGGCGGCAACGAGGTCTACAAGGAGACCGCCGCGCTCCTCGACTGGGGCTTCGGCAAAGGGAGTTCGGCCACGGCCGTGGGCACGCTGGTCGATCCGCTGAGCGAGGGCGGGGCGACCGCGAGCCCCACACCGTCGGGGAAGGGCGTCAAGGGTGCTCCGGGTGCCACCGGGGCGGCGGCTTCCTCCTCGGACGGTCCCTCGCCCTGGCGGCTGCTGGAAGGCGCGGCGGGGGCGGTCGTGGTGCTTGCGGGCGGCGCGTTCGCGCTGCGCAGGCGACGGGCGGCCGTGGCGGCGGCGAAGTCTCAGGAAGGTGTCAAGTCTCAGGAAGCGGCCAAGTCCCCGGAACTCGACGGGAGTTGATGTGACGCGACAGCCGCTCCACGGTCCGGTGCGTAACCCGCGGTCCCTCGCGGGCTCCACCCCCACCCGGGCCGTGGAACGACTGTCGCCTCTCCCCCCTCGGTTTTGGTCTGCGGAACTCAGGACTCCGCTACCGCGGAAGCCCCGTGCTCCAAGTGTGAAGCTTTGGTGGAGAAGAGTTGAGCATAGGTCAGCAACCGGCCGCAATGGTACGGATGGTCAAATTCCGTTTGTGCAACTTGCCCTAGCCGCGCCCCACATACGGCATCGCGGTCGCCAGCACCGTCGCGAACTGCACATTCGCCCCCAACGGCAGCTCCGCCATGTGCCGCACGGTGCGCGCCACATCGGCGACATCCATCACCGGTTCCGGGGCTACCACCCCGTTGGCCTGCAACGCCCCGGTCCCCATCCGCGCCGTCATGTCGGTCGCCGCGTTCCCGATGTCGATCTGCCCGACCGCGATCGAGTACGCCCGCCCGTCCAGCGACAGCGACTTCGTCAGCCCCGTCAACGCGTGCTTGGTCGCGGTGTAGGCCACGGAATGCGGCCGAGGCGTATGAGCGGAGATCGACCCGTTGTTGATGATCCGCCCGCCCTGCGGCACCTGCTCCTTCATTCGCCGGTAGGCCGCCTGCGCACACAGGAACGCCCCGTTGAGATTGGTGTCCACCACGTGCCGCCAAGCGTCGTACGGCAACTCCTCGACCGGCACCCCACCGGGCCCGAAGGTCCCCGCGTTGTTGAACAGCAGGTCGACCCGCCCGAACCGTTCCACGACGGAGTCGAACAGCCCGTCCACGTCCTCCGGCCGCGCCACATCCGTCGCTACGGCGAGGGAGGCACCCTCGGACACCAGCGCGGCCGTCTCCTCCAGCGTCCTGGCGCGGCGGCCGGCCAGCGCCACCGACCAGCCAGCGCGCAGCAGTTCCACGGCGACCGCGCGGCCGATGCCGGAGCCCGCGCCGGTCACCACGGCGATCCTCGACGATTGCGACGTTTGCTCAGCGTTCATGGCCGCAGCCTACGAGTCACCCTTCCTGCGGGTACCGCACCCCGATCCGCTCCCGCACCGCGTCCAGCGTCCGCATCACCGCGAGGGTGCCCTCCAGCGGCACCAGCGGCGACTCGGTCTCACCGGCCCGCAGCGCCCGCATCACCTCCGACGCCTCGTGCCGCAGCGTGTTGCGGGGCCCGTCGGCCGGGTCGAGGGCGAACTCCTCGGGGTCACGCCCGTCCCGGTGCAGCACGAACCGCTCCGGGTGGAAGAAGCCGTCCGGAATGTCGATCCGGCCCAGCGACCCGGTCACCGACGCCGAGGTCCCCGTACCGCCGACGATCGAGCAGTGCAGCGCGGCCAGCGCGCCGCTGTCCCACGAGAACAGGGCAGCGGTCTGGAGGTCGGCGCCCTCGGGGGAGAGCACGGCAGAAGCCTTGATGTCGGCGGGCTCACCGAGCAGCAGATGAGCGAACGACACCGGGTACACCCCGAGGTCCAGCAGCGCGCCCCCGCCCTGCGCGGGATCACGCAGCCGGTGCGCGGGCGGGAAGGGCCCGGCGAGCCCGAAGTCGGCCTGAATGGTGCGGACTTCACCGATGGCCCCGTCGTCGACAAGCGACTTCAGCCGCCGTACCAGCGGATTGCAGTACATCCACATGGCCTCCATCAGGAAGCTGTCGCGCTCGCCCGCCAGCGCGACAAGTTCCGTGGCCTCGAGGGAGTTGAGGGTGAAGGCCTTCTCGACGAGCACGTTCCGTCCGGCCTCCAGACAGAGACCGGCCGCCGTGCGGTGCGCCGAGTGCGGGGTGGCGACGTAGACGATGTCGACGTCCGCGTCGTGCGCCAGCGCGTCCCAGTCGCCGTAGGCCCGCTCGATCCCGAACCGTTCCGCGAAGGCCTTCGCCGAGGACTCCGTCCGCGAGGCCACCGCGACCACCTCGGCGTCCGGCAGATCGACCAGCGCCGCCGTGAACGCGGCGGCGATCCCGCCGGTCGCCAGGACTCCCCAGCGCACCCTCTGTTCCGTCATCGCGGCCCCACCCTCGCTCACCAGACCCTCGGCACCTTGTACGAGCTGAGAGCATAGGTGGCGGATCACCAGGAGAGGGAGGGCCACATGTCCGAGCAGAGAGCGAAGGCACCGACGCAGGCTGTGCCGCAGTCCGCCGTACCGTCGCTCGAGGCGTCCCGCCGGACCGGCCTCCTCGTCATCCTCATCCTCGGCGGCCTCACCGCGACCCCGCCGCTGTCGATGGACATGTACCTCCCCGCGCTCCCGGCGGTCACCCGCTCCCTGCACGCGCCCGCCGCGACCGTCCAGCTCACCCTCACCACCTGCCTCGCCGGCATGGCGCTGGGGCAGCTGGTGGTCGGCCCGATGAGCGACAAGTGGGGCCGCAGACGCCCACTCCTGACCGGCCTCGCCGTCTACATCGTGGCGACCGCCCTGTGCGCGATCGCGCCGAACGTCGAATCCCTGGTCGCCTTCCGCCTGCTCCAGGGCCTGGCGGGCGCGGCCGGAATAGTGATCGCGAGGGCGGTCGTACGCGACTTGTACGACGGCGTGGCGATGGCCCGCTTCTTCTCCACCCTGATGCTGGTCTCCGGGGTGGCCCCGATCGTCGCGCCGCTGGTGGGCGGCCAGATCCTCCGCGTCACGGACTGGCGGGGCGTCTTCGTGATCCTGACCTTCGTCGGCGCGGCCCTGGCCGCCCTCGTCTGGACCCGCCTCCCCGAGACCCTGGCCCCGGCGGACCGCCACGCGGGCGGCACGGCGGAGGCCCTGCGCGGCATGCGCGCCCTCCTGGCCGACCTCCCCTTCACGGGCTACATGCTCACGGGCGGCTTCTCCTTCGCCGCATTGTTCGCGTACATCTCGGCATCCCCCTTCGTCGTCCAGGAGATCTACGGCGCCTCCCCGCAGACCTTCAGCCTCCTCTTCGGTGTCAACTCGGTCGGGCTGGTGGCGGTGGGCCAGATCAACGGCAAGCTGCTGGTGGGCAGGGTCTCGATGGACAAGGTCCTGGGCACGGGGTTGGCGGTGGTGGTGCTGGCGGCGACGGCGCTGCTGCTGATGGCGACGGGAGCGTTCGGGGGAGTGGGCCTGGTCCCGGTGGCGGCGGGGCTCTTCGTCCTGATGTCGGCGATGGGCGTGACGCTTCCCAACGCCCAGACCCTGGCGTTGATGCGCACCCGCCACTCCGCGGGCTCGGCCTCCGCCCTGCTGGGCACGTCGTCCTTCTTGATAGGCGCGGTGGCGTCCCCGTTGGTCGGCATAGCGGGCGAGCACACCGCCGTGCCGATGGCGGTCGTCCAACTGGTGGCCGCACTGGTGGCGGTGGCCTGCTTCGTGGGAATGTGCCGTCCTTGGAACACACGTACGACCGCGGAGGGAGTGGGGAGCTGAGCGCCCCGAGACTGCGCAACGACACCCCGGAACGGGCCGGCCTCGACCCCGAGGAACTCCGCCACCTGATCCGTGAGGTGCACGCCCTCACCACCGGCGACCGCCCCTGGGCGCCGGGCACCGTCGTGGTCGCCGGCCGCGGCCCGGTGATCGCGGTGGAGGAGGCGGCGGGCTGGGCCGTGCGGTACGCGGCCTACGACCCGGAGACGGACAGCGGCATCGAACTCCCCCCTGCCGCCCGCGTCCCGACGACGGTGGACACCCCCTTCGACCTGGCCTCCCTGACCAAACTGTTCACGGCGGTGGCCGCGATGCAGCAGATCGAGCGCGGCACGCTGGGCATAGACGCGAGGGTGGGCGCGTACCTGCCCGACTTCCGCGCGGCGGCCCGCCACGGCATCACCGTCCGCCAACTCCTCACCCACACCTCGGGCCTACGCCCCGAACTCCCGCTCTACGCCTGCGCGGACGACGCGGAACGCATGGCGATGCTGCGGGCGGAGGCGCCGGTGGCGGAGCCGGGGGAGTACGTCTACTCGGACCTGAACCTGCTCCTCCTCCAGTTCGTCCTGGAACGCGTCAGCGGCCGCACGCTGGACGTCCTCATCCACGACGGCATCACCCGCCCGCTGGGCATGACGTCCACGGACTTCGGCCCATGCCCCGGCGCGGCGGCCACGGAGGACCAACGCCGCCCATGGGCCAAGGCGGACCGAGGCATGCTGCGGGGCGTGGTCCACGACGAGAACGCGTGGGCGCTGGGCGGGGTCGCCGGCCACGCGGGCCTGTTCTCGACAGCCCGAGACCTGGCGATCTTCTGCCGCACGTTGCTGGCGGGCGGTTCCTACGGCCCGGCCCGCATCCTGGGATCCGACTTCGTGGAGCTGATGCTGACGCCGCCGGGGCTGGGCTTCGGGGTCGATCAGGCTTGGTTCATGGGGGAGTTGGCGGGGCGGGGGGCGGTGGGGCACACGGGGTTCACGGGGACGTCGGTGGTGTTGGATCCGGCTACGGACACGTTCTTGGTGCTGCTGGCCAACACGGTGCATCCGCGGCGGCGGGGGGCGGACAGTGGGCCTCGGGCGGCGGCGGGGACTCGGGTGGCGCGGGCGGTTAGGGGCTGAGGGGGGTGCGGGGTGGTGCCGGTTGTGTTGTGTGGTGCGGCCCGGTGGGGGCTGGTCGCGCAGTTCCTCGCGCCCCTTCGAAAGCGGGGCTGTGTTTGAGAGGTGCGGGTGGTGCGGGCTTCGGCTTGTCGAGTTGGCGGGTAGGGCGGGGTTTTTGAGCCGAGCTCTTCCATTGCCCGAGACGGGCGGTGGGTGGGCATAGGCCTCGGGGGTCTGGGGGCGGAGCCCCCAGGGACCTCGGCTGCAACCCCCGGCCACTTAGAATCGGCGGGTGAACGACCCCGTGGCCCCGGCCGAAACCCTCCGTACCGCTCTGGCCCGCCTGCTCGACGGGCTTTCGCCCAGGCAGGCCGCCGGGGCCGTGGAACGCCTGATCGGCAACTACCGCGGGGCCACCCCGACCGACGCCCCGATCCTCAGAGACCGCGCGGATGTCGTCGCCTACGCGGCGTATCGGATGCCGGCGACTTTCGAAGCCGTACGTTCCGCACTGGACGCCTTCGCGGACGCCGTACCCGAGTGGTCCCCGCAGGGACACGTGGACGTCGGCGGCGGCACCGGTGCCGCGACCTGGGCCGTCGCCGCGACCTGGGACGGCGAGCGCCCGGTGACCGTACTCGACTGGGCCGAACCCGCACTCGCCCTGGGGAAAGAGATCGCTGCGGCCAACTCGGCGCTGCGCAACACCAGTTGGCGCCGCGCACGCATCGGCTCCGCGCTCACCCTCGACCCCACCGACCTCGTCACCGTCTCCTACGTCCTCAACGAACTCACCGTCCCCGACCGAGCCGCCCTCGTGGACGCGGCGGCCACCGCAGCCCAGGCCGTCGTGATCGTCGAAGCCGGTACCCCGGACGGTTACGCCCGCGTCATCGAGGCCCGGGACAGACTCGTCGCCGCCGGTTTCCACATCGCCGCCCCCTGCCCGCACAGCGCCGCCTGCCCGATCGTCCCCGGCGAGGACTGGTGCCACTTCTCGACGCGGGTCAGCCGTTCCTCCCTGCACCGCAAGGTCAAGGGCGGCTCCCTGCCGTACGAGGACGAGAAGTTCAGCTACGTCGCCGCCGCCCGCTTCCCCGTCGAACCCGCCCCCGCCCGCGTCGTACGCCGCCCGCAGATCCGTAAGGGACAGGTACTCCTCGACCTCTGCGAGACCGACGAACAGCTGCGCCGGACGACGGTCACCAAACGCCACGGCGACCTGTACAAGGCGGCCCGGGACGTGAGCTGGGGAGACCCCTGGCCGGAAAAAGCGTGACACTTGCGCCGAAAGCGCCACACGTGTGTCTCGTCCCACCCACCCCGGATGTGGGGTACCGCCTCTCGGGGCGCAGGATGGTGGGACCATAGGGGAAGTTCTCCGCACAACGGCAGGGCTTCTCCGCACACGGCAGGGCAAGAACAAGCAGGGCAAGACGGCAGGGCGACAACAGCAGGGCGAGGAGATAGATGAGCGCGACGTTCGGTGGCCGGACCGGTCGGCAGGGCAAACTCTCCTCGTGGCTGCGCGGACGCCGCCCCCAGGAGGCCCCCGACGACGGCAGCGGACGCGAGGCGCTGCTGCTGGCCGCCGCCGAGGCCGGGCTGCCGCTCGCGCCCGCCGCGCACCCCGCCCCGGGCTACCGATGTTCCTGCGACCGTGTGGGCTGCCCCACACCGGCCCGCCACCCCGTGTCGTTCGCCTGGCAGACGCAGTCCACCACCGACCGCGCCCAGATCGAGCGCTGGGCCCGCCACCAGCCGCAGGCCAACTTCATCACCGCGACCGGCATGGTCAACGACGTCCTCGACGTCCCCCTGGAGGCCGGCCACGAGGCACTGGAGCGACTGCTCGCCGCCGGTGTCGAGGTAGGACCCGTCGCCGCGAGCGACGACGGCCGGCTGCTCTTCTTCACCCTCACCCGCGGCACCCCCGAGGACGAGGACGAGTGGTGGCCCTGCGAACTGGACTGCCACCCCGAGACGATGGACGAACACCCCGGCCTGCGCTGGCACTGCCGAGGCTCCTACGTCCTGGTCCCCCCGGCCCAACTCCCCGGCGAGAACCAGTCAGTTCACTGGGTACGCGGCCCCGAGCACCCCCTGCCCGACCCGCTGACCCTCCTCGAAACCCTCACGGACGCCTGCGCCCGCCACGCGGGTGCGGAACCGGACCACGCGAACTCGGCCTGGCCACTGGGCCGTTAGGACTCGCGGGGATCTGTAGGACTCGTAGGACCTAGCCGCCCTGCGCCGACGTGAGGCCCTCGATCCGCCCCAGCACCGACACCTTCCCGCCCCGCTTCGGATCCAACGCCACCTGGTTGGACACGAGTTGGAGTGTGAGGGACTGCTCGACCTCGCCCGTCGTCAGCGCCTGTACGTCCTTGTTCTGGGTCGGCACCGACGTGCCCTCCGCAGCGGTCTCCTTCTGGAAGTACCGCGTCGTGAAGAACACCAACGCCCCGCCGTCCGTCGTACGAAGCGCCAACGGCGCGTAGTCGCCGCTCGTCAGCGGCTGGTCGAGGAACTGGACGGCCAGACCGGGCTTGGTGGCCTTCTCCCGGTCCGCACGCCACGCGCTGGTGTGCGCGCCGTCCGCGAAGGCACTCCCGCCGCTCTTCAGATACGTCGCGTAGCTCTGGCTCAACCGGCCCGGCGCGACGGCGAGTTCGGCCGAGTTCGCCGGTACGGCCTCGGCCCAGCCGTCCTTGTCGGTCTTGAACTTCGGTACGGCGGTGGGCGCGAGCAGCGTCAGATACGCCACCTGCCACGGCTCGGACAGGTCGTTGCGCGTGAAGACCAGCAACCACCGAGCCGCGCCACCCTTGTTGGCGGCGGCGTCGGCGACGAACCAGCGCGGCCAGCCGGCCTTCTTCGGGATGGTGAACTTCGCGTCCGTCAGCTCCAGCGGCGCGTAATTCGCGTTCCCGGCCGGCGAGTTGGTGTGCCCCGCCTTCAGCCGCGCCGCGTCGATGTCACCGAGCGCGCCGGTGACATGAGCGGAGTCCAGGGAACTGTCGTACGCCTTGTCGGCAGCGTTGTACGCGGTCGTGAACTGCTGGAGCGCCGTCGAGGCCTCGGCACGGGTGGTGGCCGGGAGGACCTCCCGCTCGCCGTGGACCACCACACAACCGCTCGCCGTCAGCGACAAAGCGCTCACCGAGGCCGCTATCAGTACGCGCCGGTCAAGCCTGCGGAGCCTTCGAGGGCTGCGATCCCTGCTCATCAGGTGTCTTCACCTTCCCCTTCCCGGAGGCGAACCCTACCGGGGCGAAGAACAGGGCGAGCGTGGGGACCAGGTACAGCAGCCACACCGTGATCTGCAGGACCGTCGGGTCCGGCTGGAAGTTGAAGACGCCCTTCAGGAGGGTGCCGTACCAGCTGTCCGGCGGGATCGTGTCGCTGATGTCGAAGGCCAGCTTCGTCAGCCCCGGGACCCAGTCGGCCTCCTGCAAGTCGTGGAAGCCGTACGCCAGTACACCCGCCGCGACGACGACCAGCATCGCGCCGGTCCAGGTGAAGAACTTCGCGAGGTTGATCTTCAGCGCGCCCCGGTAGAACAGCCAGCCCAGCAACACCGCCGTGGCCAGACCCAGTCCTACGCCGACCAGCGGGCGCGGGGTGCCGTCGCTCGCCGCGTGCACCGACGCCCACACGAACAGCGCGGTCTCCAGCCCCTCGCGGCCGACGGCGAGGAACGCGGTGGCGACCAGCGCACCCGTGCCCATCGCGAGCGCCGCGTCCAGCTTGCCGTGCAGTTCGGCCTTCAGATGCCGGGCGGTGCGCCGCATCCAGAACACCATCCACGTCACCAGACCGACGGCGAGGATCGACAGCGAACCGCCGAGCGCCTCCTGCGCCTGGAACGTCATCTCCTGCGAGCCGAATTCGAGCGCGCACCCGAAGCCCATCGCGATGAGCACCGCGACGACGATGCCGATCCAGATCGGCCTCAGCGCGTCGCGCCGGTCCGTCTTGACCAGATAGGCGATCAGGATGCAGACGACGAGACTGGCTTCCAGGCCCTCGCGCAGACCGATCAGATAGTTCGAGAACACGGTCTACGACTCCTTCGCGTCCTTGGAGAACAGCGTGCTGCCCCACCAGTCGTCCTTGTCACGGACGCCCGGCGGGACGGCGAAGACCGCCGAACCCACGTGCTGGATGTACTCGTTGAGCGCGTCGGTCGCCGACAGCCTCCGCTGGAGCGGGATGAATCCCTTGCGTACGTCACGCTGGTAGGCCAGGAAGAACAGGCCGGCGTCGAGCCGGCCGAGGCCGTCGGTGCCGTCGGTGAAGGAGTAGCCCCGACGCAGGATCGTGACCCCGCTGTTGGAGTCGGGGTGCGCGAGCCGGACGTGCGCGTCGGGCTTCATCGCCTTCAGGAACGGCGGGTCGTGCTCCTTCGCCTTGCCGACCGCAGCGCCCTCGCCCTTGTCCCGCCCGAAGACGTCCTCCTGCTCCTGCAGCGAGGTCCGGTCCCAGGTCTCGATGTTCATCCGGATCCGCCGGGCGACGAGATACGAACCCCCGGTCATCCAGGCCGAGTTCGCGCTGTTGTCGCCCTCGCCGACCCACACGAACTTCTTCAGCCGGTCCGTCTCGGTCCCCGCGATGTTGCGGGTGCCGTCCTTGAACCCCATGAGATTGCGCGGGGTTTGAGCCCCCGGGGTCGTCGACGAGGTCTTCCCGAAGCCGAGTTGGGACCAGCGGATCGCGACCTTCCCGAACCCGATACGCGCCAGGTTGCGGATCGCGTGCACGGCGACCTGCGGATCGTCCGCACAGGCCTGCACACAAAGGTCCCCGCCCGTACGGGACTTGTCGAAGTTCTCGCCGGGGAACTGCGGCAGATCGACGAGGGCGTCGGGACGACTGCCGCTCAGCCCGAAGTGGTCGAAGAACGACGGCCCGAAGCCGATCGTCAGCGTCAGCCGCGAGGGTTTCAGCCCCAGCGCCTCGCCGGTGTCGTCCGGCGGCGCCTCGGCGAGCCCGCCGTAGGCCCCCTCACCGACCGCGTGCCCACCGGTCATCCGCCGCGCGGCGGCCGTCCAGTCCTTCAGCAGCTGCACGAACTCGGCACGGTCGTCGGTCTTCACGTCGAACGCGGCGAAGTGCAGCCGGTCCTGCACGGGCGTCGCGATGCCCGCCTGGTTGGCGCCGTGGAAGGCGACCGCGGCACCGGTGTCGGCACCGGCCGGATCGACATCGTCGCCGACACGGGTCATCGCGACCGCACCACCGGCCGCGACGGCACCGAGCGCGAGCCCGGCACCGCCCCAGCCGATGAGCGAACGACGGGAGGGGCTCTCGGATTTCGGGGTCTCGGCCATGGTGATCCCCCCTACTTCACGACGGCGGCGGCGAGCTTCGACAGCGGCTCCGCAAGCGCGTTGACCCCGTCCGACAGCTCCTTGCGCTGGTCCTCGGTGACCTTGTCGTACGACACGAAGCCGTCGGAGGTCGTGGTCGAGCGGTACTTGTCGAGCAGCGTGTCGAGCGCGGCGAACTGCTTGTCCAGCTCGGTGGTGAGGGCCGCGTCGTTCTTCTGCGCGACCGGCTTCAGCAGCTCGTACGCCTTCTGCGCGCCGTCGACGTTGGCCTTGAAGTCGCTCAGGTCGGTGTGCGAGTAACGGTCCTCCTCGCCGGTGATCTTGCCGGTGGCGACCTCGTCGAGCAGCTCCTTGGCACCGTTGGCCATGGAGGTCGGGGTGATCTCGGCCTTG
>Ga0307517_10007513_pt1 | contig 15852 bp, 3 predicted proteins | sample 23_EM_MG_FD_194515 | JGI IMG/M metagenome (GOLD analysis project Ga0307517, IMG submission 194515) | Populus trichocarpa ectomycorrhiza microbial communities from riparian zone in the Pacific Northwest, United States - 23_EM | ecosystem: Host-associated > Plants > Roots > Unclassified | place...
CGCATGTGCTCGATTCGCGCACGCTCGAATTCGCCGCGCAGATCGACGCGCTGACGCAAGGCCGCGGCGTCGACCTCGTGCTCAACTCGCTGGCCGGCGAGTTCATCGACGCGAGCGTGCGCTGCCTTGCCCGCAGCGGTTGTTTTCTCGAAATCGGCAAGCGCGATATCTGGACCACCGAACGCTTCCGCACGGCGCGGCCGGCCAGCCGCTACCACGCGATCGATCTCGCCGCGATGCGGCAGGACGATCCGGCCGGCACCGCCGCGTTGTTCGACAGCGTGCTGCGTTCGGTGGAAGAAGGCGCGTTGCGTCCGCTGCCCGTCCAGACCTTTCCGATCGAGCGCGCCGCTGAGGCGTTCCGGTTCATGGCGATGGCGCGACACGTCGGCAAGGTCGTGCTGACGCAACTCGACGCGCGCGCCGCCTCGCTGGAGGAGCTCGGCGCAGATGGCGCGTACCTGGTCACCGGCGGGCTGTCGGGCCTGGGCCTGCTCACCGCCTCGCGCCTGGTCGAGCGCGGCGCGCGCCACCTGGTGCTGGTCGGCCGGCGCGCGCCGGGTGCACAGGCGCTGCAGGCGATCGACGCGATGCGCGCGGTCGGCGCGCACGTGCTCGCGCTGCAGGCCGACATCGCCCGGCCCGACGAGGTGCGGCGCGTGCTCGCGAGCGTGAACGTGGCCACACCGCTGCGCGGCATCGTGCACAGCGCCGGGATGCTCGAAGACGGCGCGCTGATGCAGCAATCGTGGGATCGCTTTGTGCGCCCACTCGGCCCCAAGATCGACGGCACCTGGGCGCTCCATCGGGGCACGCTCGCAATGCGACTGGATTTCTTCGTGATGTACTCGTCGATGGCCTCCGTGCTCGGATCGTCCGGCCAGGGCAACCACGCCGCGGCCAATGCGTTCATGGACGCGCTGGCGGCCCACCGCCAGTCTTGCGGCTTGCCTGGCCTGAGCATCGGCTGGGGCGCCTGGAGCGAAATCGGCGCCGCCGCCGACCGGCAGGTGGATCAGCGCGTCGGCGCGCAAGGCATCGACGTCATCACCCCGCAGCGCGGCTTGCACTGGCTGGAGCGGCTGATGCGCGCCGGCGCGCCGCATGTCGGCGTGTTCCCGGTGCGCTGGGGGGCGTTCCTGGCCCGCCCCGGCGCGCGCACGCCGTTCGTCTCGCGCCTCGAAGGCGAGGCGCGCACCGCCGTGTTGGCGCCGGTCGCAACGACGCCCGCGGCGGAGCCGGCGCTGCTGGGTCGCTTGCAGGACGCGAACCCGGCGCGGCGCCACGAGCTGCTGCTCGCGTTCGTCGGCGACCACGTCGCGCGCGTGATCGACGCGCCGAGCCGCGACGCGATCGATCCGCGCCAGCCGCTCAACGAGCTCGGGCTGGACTCGCTGATGGCGGTCGAGCTGCGCAACCGCCTGGGCAGCGGCCTCGGGCTGGCGCGCAGCCTGCCGGCCACGCTGGTGTTCGACCACCCAACGCTCGAAGCGCTGGCGCTCTACCTGGCGCGCGACGTGTTGACGGCCCTCCACGACGATGCGCCCGCGCCGGTCGTGTCGGCGCCGACCGACGCCGTGGGCGTGATCGACGAGTTGAGCGACGACGAGATCGAGAAGATGTTCGCCAAGAAGATGCTGAGGTCATAGACGATGTCGGACTTTCTTGCCCGGGTCAGCCACTTTTCCGCCAAGCGCCTCGCGCTGCTGGCCGACGAGCTGAACGAGCGCGTGCAGGGCCTTGAACAATCGCGCCACGAGCCGATTGCGATCGTCGGGATCGGCTGCCGCTTCCCCGGCGGCGCCGACACGCCCGAGAAGTACTGGCAATTGCTGCGCGACGGCATCGACGCGGTGGGCGAGGTGCCGCCGGACCGCTGGGCCATCGACGACTACTTCGACCCCGATCCCGATGTGCCGGGCAAGATGTCGTCGCGCTGGGGTGGGTTTCTCGGGCCGGTGGATGGCTTCGATGCGCACTTCTTCGGCATCTCGCCGCGCGAGGCTCACAGCATGGATCCGCAGCAGCGCCTGCTGCTCGAAGTGAGCTGGCGCGCGCTCGAACACGCCGGCATCTCGCCGCAGCGGCTGGAGGGCAGCCGCAGCGCCGTGTACCTCGGACTGTCGGCGGGCGACTACTACCAGTTGCTGCGCGGTGCGAACGGCCTGCAGGGTTTCGATGCCTACACCGCGTCGGGCACCGCGCACAGCATCGCCTCGGGCCGTCTGTCGTACACGCTCGGGCTGCGCGGCGCGAGCGTGTCGATCGACACCGCGTGCTCGTCGTCGCTGGTCGCGATCCATCAGGCGCTGAACAGCCTGCGCCGCGGCGAATGCGATCTCGCGCTGGCCGGCGGCGTCAACCTGATTCTCGGGCCCGACATCACGATCGCGCTGTCGAAGGCGCACATGATGGCCCCGGACGGCCACTGCAAGGCCTTCGATTCGCGCGCCGATGGTTTCGTGCGCGGCGAAGGCTGCGGCATCCTGGTGCTCAAGCGCCTGTCGCAGGCGCAGGCCGATGGCGATCGCGTGATCGCGCTGCTGCGCGGTTCGGCCGCGAACCAGGACGGCCGCAGCAATGGCCTGACCGCCCCCAACGGCCCGTCGCAGGAAGCGGTGATTCGCGAGGCGCTCGCCGATGCGCGCTGCAACCCGCACGAGCTCGGATTCGTCGAGGCGCACGGCACCGGCACCGCGCTCGGCGATCCGATCGAGGTGCAGGCGCTGCAGGCCGTGCTGGGCGCCGGCCGCCCGGCCGATGCCCCGCTGCTGGTGGGCTCGGTCAAGGCCAGCATCGGCCACCTCGAAGCCGCCGCCGGCGTGGCCGGCGTGATCAAGGTGGCGATGGCACTGCAGCACGGCGAGATCCCGGCGCAGCTGCACCTGCAGACGCCCAACCCCTACATCCCCTGGGATTCGATGGCGATCCGCGTGCCGACGGCGCCGACGGCCTGGCCGGCGCACGAGGGCCAGGCCCTGCTCGCCGGCGTCAGCTCGTTCGGATTCAGCGGCACCAACGTTCACCTGGTGATGCAGGCCGCGCCGCTGCCCGCCGCGGCGACACCGGCGATCGCCGACCGCGCACTGCAGCTGCTGGTGGTGTCGGCGCGCAGCGAAGCGGCACTGCACACGCTGGCCGCCGCGCAGGCCGATGCGCTGGCCCGCAGCAGCGCGCCGCTCGCCGACATCGCATACACGCTGGGCGCGGGCCGGGCCCACTTCGCGCAGCGCGCGGCGGTGCTGGCCGCGACGCCGCACGAGGCCACCACGCGCCTTGCCAGCCTGGCCACGACCGCAGAGGGTGTGCACCGCGGCGTGGCCGGCCTGCGCGCACCGCGCGTGGCCTTCCTGTTCACCGGCCAGGGCGCGCAGTACGCGGGCATGGCGCGCACGCTGTACGCGACCGAGCCGGTGTTCCGCGACACGCTGAACCGCTGCGACGAGTTGCTGCGCGACGCGCTGCCGCGGCCACTGCTGTCGGTGCTGTTCCCGGCCGACGGCGAGGCCTCGCCGATCGACGCCACCGAGTTCACGCAGCCGGCGCTTTTCAGCGTGGAGTACGCGCTGGCGCAACTCTGGATCTCGTGGGGCGTGCGGCCGGCGATGGTGATGGGCCACAGCGTCGGCGAATACGTGGCCGCGTGCGTGGCCGGCGTGTTCAGCCTCGACGACGGCCTCGCGCTGATCGCGGCGCGCGGCCGCCTGATGGGCGCGCTGCCGCGACTCGGCGCGATGGCCGCGGTGATGGCCGACCCGGCGCAGGTGGCCGAGGCGCTGCTCCCGTGGCGCGGCGAACTCGGCATCGCCGCGGTCAACGGCCCGCAGAACGTCGTGATCTCCGGCCACGAGACCGCCGTGAGCGCGGCCCTGCAACACTTCGAGAACGACGGTGTGAAGGCGACGCGGCTGAACGTGTCGCACGCGTTCCACTCGCCGCTGATGGCGCCGATGCTGGACGAATTCACGCGTGTCGCCGAGTCGATCCGCTTCGCCACGCCGAGCATCGACCTGGTGTCCAACGTCAGCGGCGAGCTCATCGGCGCGCGCGCGGCCAGTGCCGCGTACTGGCGCGAGCACGTGCTGGCGCCGGTGCAGTTCGCGAGCGCGGTGAAGACGTTGGCCGCCGCTGGCTGCCAGGTGTTCCTCGAGGTCGGTCCGCATCCCACCTTGCTGGGCATGGCGCGCGAGTGCATCGAGGATGTCGACGCCGCGGCGTGGCTGCCGTCGCTGCGGCGCTCGCGCGACGACACGGCGCAGATGCTGGACAGCCTCGCCGCGTTGTACGTGCGCGGCGTCGAGGTCGACTGGACCGGCTTCGCTGGTGGCCGCTCGCGGCAACGCGCCGTGCTGCCGGGTTATCCGTTCGAGCGCGAGCGCTACTGGGTTCCAGCGGTACCCGCCTCCGTCGCCCCGGTCGATGGCGAGGGCACGGCGCTGCCGCCGCTGCTGCATCCGCTGCTGGGCTGGGAGCTGGCGCACACGATCAACGACGACCGGCTGTTCGAGACCCGCCTCGGCCTGGCGCGCCTGCCCTGGCTCGCCGATCACCGCATCCATGGCGCGCTGTTGCTGCCCTCGCCGGCGTGGATGGAGATGGCGCTGGCGGCCGCCGACCACGTGCTGGGCGCGGGCGCCGTGCGGCTCGACGAGCTGGTGCTGCACCAGCCGCTGGCGCTGGAAGACGACAGCGCCAGCCAGGTGCAGTTTGTCGTCCGCACTCCAGCAGAAGGCGGCGCGGCATGGCGTGTGTCGAGCCGCGACTGCGCCGAGGGCACGTGGCGGCCGCATGCGAGCGGACGCCTGTCGCGCACGCTGGCCACCGGCGAGCAGGTCGACCTGGGCGCGCTGCAGGCGGCGCTCGCCGAGCCGCTCGACATCCCGCGCTACTACGAGTGGCTGCTCGGTCTGGGCCTCGATTTCGGCCCGAACTTCCGCGCCGCGCAGACCGCGCACCGCCGCGATGGCGAGGTGCTGGTGCGCATGCAGCTGCCGACCGTGCTGGGCGGGCGCGATGGCGGCTATCACCTGCACCCGGCCTTGCTCGATGCCTGCCTGCACCTGATCGGCGCTGCGCTGCCGGATGCCGGCCGCAGCTTGAACGAGGCCTTTCTGCTGCTCGGCGTCGAACGCATCGAGTGGTTCGCCAGCCCCGGCCGCGAGTTCTGGAACCACATCGTCGTGCGCGGCGCGGACCAGGTCGACCTCGCGACGCGTGAAACCTTCCGCGCCGATCTGCGCCTGATCGACGACCACGGCCGCGTCTGCATGCAGTTCAGCGGCCTGCAGCTCAAGCGCGCCAACGTCAACGCGCTGCTGCCGCTGCGCCTGCCCGACGCGGTGCGGCAGATGCTGCACGAAGTGGTCTGGCGCGACGCCCCGTCGCTGGTGGGCGGGTTGGGCACGGCCGCCCGCGTCGGCGAACAGGTGCTGACCCGGCTGCCCGAACTGGCCACACGCCATCGCGTCGACGCCTACGCCGACTTCTTGCCCAAGCTCGATGCGCTGGCCGCTGCGTTCGTCGTGCACGCGCTGCGCGAGCTCGACTTCGCGTTCGTGCCGGGCGAGAGCTTCGACGCCGAGGCGCTGCGGCAACGGCTCGGCGTGAGCGACCGGCATCAAAGGCTGTTCGCGCGCATGCTGGACATGCTCGGTGAAGACGGCGTGCTGCAGCCGCGCGGGACGAGCTGGCAGGTGCTCGCCAGCCCGGCGCGCACCGACCTCGATGCGCTGTACCGCGCGTTGCTCGCGCAGCACCCGGACTGCGAGGCGGAGCTGGTCCTCACGCGCCGCTGCGCCGAAGGGCTTGCCGACGTGCTGCGCGGGCGGGCCGATCCGCTGCCGCTGCTGTTCCCGGAAGGCTCGTTGAACGACACCGAGCGCCTCTACCAAAACTCGCCGCCGGCCAAGACCTACAACGGCCTGATCGCCGACGTGCTGGAGGGCTTGCTCGCCGGCTGGCCGTCGGGCCGCCGCCTGCGCGTGCTCGAGATCGGTGCGGGCACGGGCAGCACCACGGCCTACCTGTTGCCAAGCCTGCGCCAGCTGCCCGCGGGCAGCGTCGAATACCGCTTCACCGATGTCTCGCCGCTGTTCCTGAAGCGGGCACGCGAGAAGTTCGCCGATGCCGACTTCATGCGCTACGAGCTGCTCGACATCGGCACCCATCCGGTCGCACAAGGCTTCGGCGCTGCCAGTTTCGACATCATCGTCGGCGCCAACGTGCTGCATGCGACCCCCGATCTGGGGGTCACGCTCTCCCACGTGCGCACGCTGCTCGCCCCCGGCGGCCGCCTGGTGCTGCTCGAGGGCGCGACGCCGCAGCGTTTCGGCGACCTCACCGTCGGCCTGCTCGAAGGCTGGTGGAGCCACACCGACACGGCGCGCCGCCACTACGCGCTGATGCCGCGCCGGGACTGGCTCGCGCTGTTCGCACAGCAAGGCTTCGGCACGGCCGTCGCGCTGCCGGGCGAGGACTCCGGCCCGGTGCTGAGGCAGCAGGCGGTGTACCTGGCCGAGGCACCGGTCGCATCGGCCGTGGTTGGCAAGACGGCGCTACCGTGGTTGATCCAGCCCGATCGCGGCGGGCTCGGCCAAACCTTGGCGGCGCTGCTGCGTGCGCGTGGCGACGCGGTCGAGTGGCTGTCCGCGGACACGCGTCTCGAGACCTCGGCAACCGCATACCGCGGCGTCGTGCATCTGGCCGCGCTCGATGCGGCGCTCGACGACGGCGTCTCGGGTGAATCGCTGATGGCCGGCCAGCAGGCGTTGATCGGCGGCGCGCTGCGGCTCGTTCAGCCGCTCGCAGCGCGGGCCGGGGTGGCCGCGCCGCCCTTGTGGTTCGTCACGCGCGGCGCGCAGGCGGTCGCCGAGGATGAATCGGCCGACCCGGCGCAGGCCACGCTGTGGGGCCTGAGCCATGGGGTCGCGATCGAGCATCCCGAGCTCGCCTGCCGGCGCATCGATCTCGACCCGACCGCCGACCACGCCGTCAACGCGGCCGCGCTGGTCGACGAACTGGATGCGGCAGGCAGCGAAGATCAGCTCGCGCTGCGCGCCGGCCGGCGCTTGCTGCGCCGGCTGGTGCACCGCGTCGCCCGGCCGGCGGCGGCCACCGCGGTCTCGGTGTCCATCGATGCACAGCGCAGCTACCTCGTGACCGGCGGCTTGCGCGGGCTCGGTCTGCTGGTGGCGCACTGGCTGGTCGAGCGCGGCGCACGCCACCTGGTGCTGATGGGCCGACAGGCGCCGCAAGCCCAGGCGCAGCCGACGCTGCAGTGGCTGCAAGCGCAGGGTGCGCGCGTGCTGACCGTGCAAGGCGACGTCTCGCGTGCCGAGGATGTGCGGGCGATGCTGGGCCAGGTGGCCGCACAGATGCCACCGCTGGCCGGCGTCGTGCACGCCGCCGGGCTGCTCGACGACGGCGTGATCACGTCGCTGAACTGGTCGCGCGTCGAGACGGTGATGGGGCCGAAGGTGGGCGGTAGCTGGCATCTGCACACGATGCTGAAGGATCTGGAGTTCATGGTGTTGTTCGCCTCCGGCGCGTCGCTGGCCGGTTCGCCCGGGCAGGCCAACCATGCCGCCGCGAACGCCTTCGAGGATGCGCTGGCCTGGTATCGGCAGGCGCGCGGATTGCCGACCGTCAGCATCAACTGGGGCCCGTGGGCCGAGATCGGTGCGGCCGCCGAGCGTGCGGTCGACAGCACCGGGCTGAAGCCGATCGCGCCCGCCGATGGCCTGGCCGCGCTGGCCTTTGCATTGCGCAGCGCGCGCGCGGGTGGCGTGTTCGCGTCGGCCCAGCTCGGCGTGCTGCGCACCGACTGGTCGCATCTGATCGAGCCGGCCGACGCCGGACGCCTGGCGCCGCTGTTCACCGAGCTGCTCGCCGGCGCGCGCCGCAGCGCGCCGGTCGCGGCGGGGCCAGCGGCGGCGCCGCGGGTCGAGCTCCGCTTGCGCGAGCGCCTGCTGGCGGCGATGCCGAATCGGCGCAAGACGCTGCTGCGTGATTTCGTGCGCCAGCAGACGGTCAAGGTGCTCGGCCTGGCGCAGGCCGACGAGCTCGACATCCACGAGCCGCTGCGGCAGCTCGGGCTCGACTCATTGATGGCGGTCGAGTTGCGCAACCTGCTGGGCAAGGCGGTCGAGCGCAGCCTGCCGGCCACACTGACCTTCGACCACCCGACCGTCAACGCGCTGGTGGAGCACCTGGCCGCTGTCGCCTTCGCCGACGAGCTCGCCGAACACGATGCGGCGCCGACCCCCGCCGCCACGGACCCGACCGCGCCCGACACGGCGGCCGACAGCTTCGACGAACTTTCACAAGACGAACTGATGGCGCAACTGGAAAGCCGGCTCGACCTCATCGCCTTCCAGGAGAAGACATGAGCCATCCCGTGTCAACCTCGTCGTTGCGGGCCGAGCGCCGGGCCGCTCCCAAGCCGGCCTGCGTCCCCCCGGGGGACCGGCCGATGTATTCATCGGACGAGGGGCGCACATGAGCGAGCCGCGTTCACCGGATCAGGGCGCGCTGCTCAAGCGCGCGCTGGTCGCGATCGACCAGCTCCAGACCCGGCTGGCCGCCGAGCAGCGCGCACGCAGCGAGCCGATCGCGGTGATCGGCATCGGCTGCCGCTTCCCGGGCGGCGCCGACGACCCGACATCGTTCTGGCGTCTGCTGGAGCAGGGTTTCGACGCGGTCACCGAAGTGCCGAAGGAGCGCTGGGACGTCGATCGTTACTACGACCCCGATCCCGACGCACCGGGCAAAAGCTACACGCGCTGGGGCTCGTTTCTGAAGGACATCGACCAGTTCGACACGCAGTTCTTCGGCATCTCGCCGCGCGAAGCCGTCAGCCTCGATCCGCAGCAACGCCTGCTGCTCGAAGTGACCTGGCAGTCGCTCGAGAACGCGGGCATCGCGCCATCGTCGCTGCAAGGCAGCCAGACGGCGGTCTACGTCGGCCTGACGACGCACGACTACTCGATGCGGCTGACGGCCAGCGGCGGCACCCACTACGCCGACGCCTACACGCCTTCCGGCACGGCCCACAGCATGGCCGGGGGACGGCTGTCCTACGTGCTCGGGCTGCATGGACCGAACGTGTCGATCGACACCGCGTGCTCGTCGTCGCTGGTCGCGGTCCACTGGGCCGTGCAAAGCCTGCGCAACGGCGAGGCGAATCTGGCGCTGGCCGGCGGCGTGAACCTCACGCTGATCCCGGACGGCTCGATCCTCACGTCGCGCGGTCGCATGATGTCGTTCGACGGGCGCTGCAAGTCCTTCGACGCGTCGGCCGACGGCTACGTGCGCGGCGAAGGCTGCGGCATGATCGTGTTCAAGCGCCTGTCCGACGCGCAGCGCGACGGCGACACCGTGATGGCGGTGATCCGCGGATCGGCGCTGAACCAGGACGGCCGCAGCAGCGGCCTGACCGCGCCCAACGGGCCCGCGCAAGAGGCCGTCATCAAGGCGGCCCTGGCCAACGCGGGCCTGAAGCCCGCGGACATCGGCTACATCGAAGCGCACGGCACCGGCACCTCGCTCGGCGATCCAATCGAGATGAAGGCGCTGGGTGGTGTGTTCGGCACCCGCGCGCCGGGCGCACCGCTGATGGTCGGCTCGGTCAAGACCAACATCGGCCACACCGAAGCGGCCGCCGGCGTGGTCGGCGTGATCAAGGCCGTGCTCGCGCTGCAGCACCGGGCGATCCCGCCGCACCTGCACCTGCGCCAGCCCAACCCGCTGATCGCCTGGGACCGCTACCCCATCGTCGTGCCGACGACGCTGACGCCGTGGGCGGCGCCCGAAGGCGGGCGCCGCCGCGCCGGCGTCAGTTCGTTCGGCTTCAGCGGCACCAATGCGCACGTGGTGCTCGAAGAGGCACCGACGAGCGCTACCGCCGAACCCGCCGCGAGCGACGCGGCCGGGCCGCAGCTGCTGATGGTGTCGGCCGAAACGCCGCAGGCACTCGTCGAGATGGCGGTGCGCTGCGCCGCCGCGCTGGCCGAGCCCGCCGCGCCCGGCGTCGCCGCGCTGGCGCGCACGCTGGCGGTGGGCCGTTCGCACTTCACCGAGCGGCTCGCGGTGGTGGCGCGCGACAACGACGAAGCAGGCGCACGCCTGACCGCGTTCGCGCGCGGCGACGCGGATGCGCCGGTGGCGCTGGGCCGGATCTCCGGCGGCACGGTGCCCGACGTCGTGTTCATGTTCACCGGCCAGGGCGCCCAGTACGCGGGCATGGGCCTGCAGCTGCATCGCAGCCAGCCGGTCTTCAGGGCCGCGCTCGACGAGTGCGCCGCCCTGCTCGCGCCGCACCTGGAGCATTCGCTGCTCGACGTGATCGAAGGCCAGGGCAGCGCCGCCGGTCTGCTCGACGACACCCGCTACACGCAGCCAGCCTTGTTCGCGGTGGAGTACGCGCTCGCCCGGCTGTGGCAGTCGCGCGGCATCGAACCCACCGCGGTGCTCGGCCACAGCGTCGGCGAGTACGTCGCAGCGTGCATTGCCGGTGTGTTCAGCCTCGAGGACGGCTTGCGGCTCATCGCCGCGCGCGGCCGGCTGATGAGCGCGTTGCCGCGCGACGGCGCGATGGCCGCGGTGTTCGCCGACGAGGCGAGCGTCGCGCGTGCGATCGCGCCGTACGCGCAGCAGCTCGCGATCGCCGCGGTGAACGGCCCCAGCAACATCGTGATCTCGGGCCAGGCCACCGCGGTCGACGCGGTCATCGAGGAATTGGGCCAACAAGGCATCGAGGCGCAGCGCCTGAAGGTCTCGCATGCCTTCCATTCGCCGCTGATGGACCCGATGCTCGACGAGTTCGAGGCCCTCGCGGCGCAGGTGCCGTTCTCCGCGCCGCGCATCGGCCTGGTGTCGAACTTGAACGGCCAGCTGGTGGGCGACGAGATCCGCAGCGCCGCCTACTGGCGCCGGCATCTGCGCGACGCGGTGCGCTTCGCCGACTCGATCCGCAGCCTGCACGCCGAGGGCTACCGCGTGTTCCTCGAGGTCGGCCCGCACCCCACGCTGGTAGGAATGGCCGAGCGCTGCCCCGGCGGCGAGCAGGCCGCGTGGATCGCGTCGCTGCGCAAGGGGCGCGACGACGACGAAACCATGCTGCAGAACCTGGGCGCGCTCTATGTCCGTGGCCTGATGCCGCGCGTGCAGAGCCTGTGGGGCGAGGCCGCGACGCGGCATCGCGCGCCGGCACCCGGTTATGCCTTCCAGCGCCAGCGCTTCTGGCAAGACGTTTCGGTGCCGGAATCCGCCATCGGGCTGGCTGCGACGCGCGGCGGGCATCCGCTGCTCGGCGGCGTGCTGCCGAGCGCGCTGCGCATCTTCCAATCGGAGCTCGGGGTCTCGCGTCAGGCCTGGCTCGCGGATCACCGCATCGCCGATTTCACGCTGTTCCCGGCGGCCGGATTTCTGGAACTCTGCGGCGCCGCGGCGGGCGAAGCCATCGGGCGCGACGACTGGCGCGTGAGCGACTTCCGCATCGGCGAGGCCCTGGTACTTCCCGACGACGGGCACGTCAAGCTGCAGGTGACCTTGACACCGGGCGGCGACGCCTCGCAAACCGTCCAGGTCTTCTCTCAGTCGGTGGCCGCCGCGGGCGACACCACCGACGACAAGTGGCTGATGCACGCCAGCGCGCACATCGAACCGGCCGTGCAGCCGGCGCCGGCGCCCATCGACCGCAGCGTGCTGGCCTTGCGCACCCCCGAGTCCGTCGACGTGCCCGCCTATTACGAGCTGCTCGACGCCCAGGGTGCCCACTACGGCCCGGCGTTCCGTGGCATCGAGCACGCGTGGCGCGGCGTCGACGAGGCGCTCGGGCAGGTGCGACTGCCGCTGGCCGCCGACGCGCAGAGCGCGCTGATGCACTGCCATCCGGCGCTGCTGGACGCGTGCTTCCAGCTCGTCGGGCTGGTGCTGCCGAATTCGGACGGCGCCGCCAACACCTACCTGCCGGTGGGCGTGAACGCCTACCGCGTGCACCGCCGTGCCGCCGCGCAGGCCTGGTGCCATGTGCGCCTGCAAGCGTCGGCCGAAACGGCCGACTCGGTGCACTGCGATCTGGTGATGTTCGACGACGCCGGCGCCGCGATTGCCGAGATCATCGGGCTCGAACTGCGCCGCCTGAACCGCGCAAGCCTGCAACGCGCCGCGCCCAAGTCGGCGAACGCGGAGTGGGCCTGGCAAGTGGCGTGGCAGGTGGCCGCGGACACCGAACCGAGCGCGGCGGTGTCGGGCCGCTGGCTGATCCTCGGCGACGGCGGCGGCCTGGGCGCGGCGCTGGCCGCCCGGGTGCGCGAGCAGTCGGGCACGGCGCTGCATCTGCCGACGCTCGACGCCGGCATCGACGCCGCAGCCAGCCACGAAGCCGCGCTGCGCCGGCTGCTCGCGCAACACACCAAAGAACCGTTCGACGCCATCGTGTCGCTGTGGGCGCTCGACGCACCCCCGCCCGGCGACGCCTCGTGGGCAGCGCTCGAGGCCGCGCATCGCGCATCGCTCGCGTCGACGCTGGGGCTGGCGCGGGCGCTCGGCGATGCCACGTCGCGGCTGTGCGTCGTGACCCGCGGCGCACAGGCAGTGAGCGACTCCGCGGTCAACCTGGCGCACGCGCCGGTGTGGGGACTGGCCGGGGTGCTGGCGTCCGAGTTGCCGGCACTGCGCTGCGTGCGCGTCGATCTCGACCCGGTCGCGCCGAACGACGAAGCGGAGCGCCTGATCGCGACCCTGACCGCGGAAGCGAACGAGGACCGTGTCGCCCTGCGCGGCGGCACGCGCTGGGTCGCGCGCCTGGTGCCGGGCGTGCTCGAGCCCGAAGGCGAGCCGCCGGCCGTGCAGCTCGAGATCCGCGAGCGCGGCTCGCTGTCCAACCTGGCGCTGCTGCCCCTCGCGCGCCCCGCGCCGGGCCCGGGGCAGGTGGAGATCCGCGTCCATGCCACCGGGCTGAACTTCCGCGACGTGCTGAACGCGCTCGGCATGTACCCGGGCGACCCGGGCGCACTGGGCAACGAATGCGCGGGCGTGGTCAGTGCGGTGGGCGACGGCGTCGCGGATCTGCAGGTGGGCGACGAGGTCATCTCGATGATCGACCGCAGCTTTGCCACCTGGGTCATCGCACCGGCCGTGCTGACGGTGCGCAAGCCCGCGGCGCTGAGCTTCGCGGCCGCCGCCACGATCCCGGTGACCTTCCTGACCGCCGAGTACGCGCTGCGCCACCTGGGCCAGATGAAGCGCGGCGATCGGGTGCTGATCCACGCGGTGACCGGCGGCGTCGGCATGGCCGCCGCGCAGCTCGCGCGGCGCGCCGGGGCCGAGATCTTCGGCACTGCCGGCTCGCCCGCGAAACGGGCGCTCGCCGCGTCGCTCGGCGTGCAGCATGTGTCCGACTCGCGCTCGCTGGCCTTCGCCACCGACTTCATGCGCGAGACCGACGGCGAGGGCGTCGACATCGTCCTCAACTCGCTGGCCGGCGACTTCATCCCGACCAGCCTGCAGATGCTGCGCAAAGGCCGTGGTCACTTCATCGAGATCGGCAAGACCGGCATCTGGGACGCCGAGCGCGTCGCCGCCGAGTACCCCGGCGTCGCCTACCACGCGCTGTACCTAGGCGAGGTCGCGGCGCAGCGGCCCGAGTTCGTGCGGCAGATGCTGCTCGATCTGCTGCAGGACTTCGAACGCGGCGTGCTCACGCCGCTGCCGCAACGCCTGTATCCGTTGAGCCGCGCCGAGGACGCATTCCGCTTCATGGGCCAGGGCCAGCATGTCGGCAAGATCGTGATCACGCAGCATCGCGCGCCCAAGCCGCGCGCGGATGCGAGCTACCTCGTCACCGGCGGTCTGGGCGGCCTGGGGCTGGCGTGTGCCGAGTGGCTGGCGCGCGAAGGCGCACGCCACCTGCTGCTGCTCGGCCGGCGTGCGCCGGACGACGCGGCGCTGGCCTGCATCGCGCGGCTGCGCGAGCAGGGTGTCTCGGTGCAGGCGGCGCGGGCCGACGTCTCGGACGCCACGCAACTGGGTGCGGTGCTGCAAGCGATGCGGGCCGGGATGCCGCCGCTGCGCGGCATCCTGCACGCGGCCGGCGCGATCGACGATGCGATGCTGGCCGAACTCGTGCTGTCGCGCTTCGATCCGGTGATGGCGCCCAAGGTGCGCGGCACCTGGAACCTGCACGAGCAGACGCTGGCCGATCCGCTCGACTTCTTCGTGATGTTCTCGTCCGGCGCCGGCCTGCTGGGCGCGCCCGGCCAGGCCAACTACGCCGCGGCGAACTGCTTCATGGACGGCTTCGCCGCCTGGCGGCGCGCGCAGGGGCGGCCCGCGCTCAGCATCAACTGGGGCAGCTGGTCGGAGGTCGGCATGGCCTCGGGTGTCGGCGAGTCGCACCATCGGCGCTGGGCCGCGATGGGCTTGCAGATGATCGAGCCGCAGCACGGCGTTCAGATGCTGCAGGATCTGCTGTACCGCGCCGAGGCGCCTCAGCTTGCCGCGTTGCCGCTGGTGCGCTCGCGCCTGCCGGCGGGGCTGGGGCCATTCCTCGCCGATCTGCGCGTCGCAGCACCGTCGACCACCGCATCGACCGCGGCGGCGAGCGTCGACATGCGGCGCGTGTTGCAAGCCACGAACGCGCCCGCGCGCGCCGCGGCGCTGAGCGCCTTTCTGGCCGATCAGATCGTCAAGGTGCTCGCGCTCGGCGCCGGCACCCGTGTCGATCTGCAGCGCTCGCTGATGGAGATGGGCCTGGATTCGCTGATGGCGATGGAGCTGCGCAACCGCATCCAGAGCAGCGTTGGCGTGCGCGTCGCGGTCGGCGAACTGCTGCGCGGACCGAGCATCGCCGAACTCGCCGGAATCGTGCTCCAGGAGATGGGGCTGGACACCGCGGCCGGCGCGCCGGAGCAGATCGATATCGAAGAGCCCGCCTGGGAGGAAGGATCGCTGTGATCGACATCGGCCCTTCTTCTTCAGCAGCAGCAACAGCTTCCGCACCGGGCACCGGCGCAACGGCCGGGACCGCACGCCGCGCCCTGGTCCTGACGGTCGCGTTTGCGGCGCTGTGGGCGGTGCTGGAGATCGCGCTCGGCGCCAGCCTGCGCCAGCCCTACGACCTGATGCAGGTCGTGTGGTGGCGCTACGCAACGCATCTCGCGTTGCTGGTCGCGATCTTCGGCTGGCAGCGCCCATCCCGGCTCTGGCGCACCGAGCGTACGACGCTGCAGCTCGGCCGTTCGTTGCTGATGCTGGTGATGCCGGCGAGCTTCGCGATGTCGTTGTCGTTCGGCGCGTCGCCCGGTTTCGTGTGGACCGGCTTCTGGATCGCGCCGCTGGCGATCCTGCTGCTCGCGCGCTGGCTGCTGAACGAACGTGCGCCGCGGTTGCTGTGGGCCTGCAGCGCCTTCGTGCCGGTGCTGGCCGTCGTGATTCACGAGCCGCAGGTGCCGGCCGGTGTCGGGGCGCTGATGCTGCCGCTGCTGATGGCGCTGTCGTTCAGCCTGTACGTCATCGCGACCCGCGCGCTGCAGCGCGAACGCCTGCTCACGAACCTGTTCTACACCGCCTTCGGCGTGTTCGTGCTGCTGACGCCGTTCATGCCCCACGTGTGGGTCTGGCCCACAGCGCACGACGCCCTGGTGCTGTGCGGCATCGGCGCCATCGGACTCGTGGCGCTGGCGCTGCTGGACCGCAGCGTCGAGCGCAACAGCGCTTCGACCGTCGCGCCGATCCTGGGCACGCACCTGTTGTTCGGCATCGTGCTGTCGGCCCTGCATGGCGGGCCGGTGCATCGCCGCGATCTGCTCGCGATCGTGTTGCTCGCGGGCATGTCGGCGCTGTTGTGGCATC
>Ga0307517_10007514_pt1 | contig 15851 bp, 9 predicted proteins | sample 23_EM_MG_FD_194515 | JGI IMG/M metagenome (GOLD analysis project Ga0307517, IMG submission 194515) | Populus trichocarpa ectomycorrhiza microbial communities from riparian zone in the Pacific Northwest, United States - 23_EM | ecosystem: Host-associated > Plants > Roots > Unclassified | place...
TCTTACTCTCAGCATATACCCCCCCCCCCCCCAACAGTCTATCACAAACTACACAAATCATCTCTTCATTCTGCAGGAACTCTGTCTCCATACATCCCCCCCAACACACACACATGTATGGATGCAATTACATGTTGAACATGTCCTCTAACTCGAATAAGGAATGTAAATAGGTTCACAATGCAAGGAAGAATTGATGATGTCTGGCATATGTAGCAACCAATTGTAAATACCCGAAGACATTAATCATCTCCAGATAAGTGGCTCTCCTATAATAGAAAAAACTATGCCCTGTAAATTGCTTGATTGTGATATATGATCAATCTAAGATGAAATTTGCCAATCTAATGAGGCCTTTATAAGTAAAAAAAAAAAAATTGGCTTTTCATTCCCAGTCTTTCTTTTGGAAAATTCTCATTCAGATTGTGATTGACATAAAAACTCACATTGGACAGTAATTAATCAATTAAATAAACAAAATTTGATTCCCACATGTAAGCAATGACCTAGCCAAGAAAATTGTTGGTAGTTACAAGTATGATGTTGCACCTGACCAAAGTTTTCCTACTGAGGTGGTGGATCTTTGACGCATTGCATGGCATCTGGCAATAGATTATGACTGATTGGCTTCAATCCTCGTTTAAACCAATAGCCCATAAGAGAGGTTTCTAGTTTCCGCACCTGTAAACATTTTATTTCATCCAATCAATCAAGTATTCAGTGGAAGCAAGAACAAGCTACACATTTATCCTCTTATTCTCTGAGATTACAACAATGCAGAACAAAAAGTATTAGCAAAGAGAACTTGCAGATCCATTGACAACTGCCATTTTAGTTCCAACAAGATTGTCTATCTTTCTTTTTCCTTTTTTTTTTTTGAGAATGAAGAGTCAGATTATAGAAATAAGAAAGATGGATACAAGTGAACAGGGCCACATGCTACGAGACAGTAGAAGCAATCCTCAGCTAAAAAAAGGAAGCAAAAACAGAAAATACAGAGGATAAGTCAAGCAGATTTGTCTAATCTTTCAAGTAGTTCTACGAGTATGTGTAAATGTACAGTTACTTAGTATGGTAAAGCAACTTAAGTAACTATCTTAAGAAGCTACAGCTATCATGTCAACATCCATACGTTCACTTTATATTCCATGGCATCTTATGGAAAAATCTCAAAACATGTTATTATATCAGTGTGTTATGATGCTATAATTGTTTCTACATTCTTTCTCTCCTAAATGACACAAACTTCTTAGCAAAGATGAGAAAGCAAAAAACACAGGCGGTATCACGCGAGCAAGATCAGGGAGTTAGACCCACTTGTATTAGCAGAAACCTAGGTACAATTTTTGAGGGATACAACAGAAATAATGATGAAAATTTCTGAGGGAGAAAAAACTCCTTCAAGATGATAAATATTGATAACGTCAACTGCATACCAGATAAAAATCTTGGAAACAAAAGGTTATTATTGGGAGGTTAGGATATGCTCCAATATATACCCAAAAAAGGTGTTAGTGGCATCTTATTTGCAACACTTCAGCCCTTACTTTCACATCAAAACCTCTAGCAGGACCCTTTCAGCCATGAAGAAGAAAATAGCGTACATCTATTCAAAATACATCTACACACTCTTTTCTTATTTTACAAGGATGCCATAAACTCAAATTTAGCATCTCAAAGAGAGGATGACTAACCTGCCTAACAATGAATGGTTCCTCTGCAAGACTCAGTGGCTTCGTTAATACTGTCAAAAAGCCATTTCGATTTCCATAAACAATATCTGTGAAAGGCCGATCACCCACCTGAGAGAAACACAAGCACGCTATTCACATACAATAAACACAAAGAAACCAGGCCAACAACTCAAAGAAGCTCAGTTAGTGTGCACATACCATTATAAGTTGTGAGGATTTACAGCCAAAGTGCTTTTCAATTTCTTCAGATGTTCCAGCAGGTTTCTTTACCCCTATAGTGTGATACGTAAAATTATTAAAATTTGCAAATGGTACTGCGGACAGCATATTAATTAAGAAATAAGTACAGCATATGAAATAAGCAAATTATGCACAAAAAAATGTCAGCTTCCACATTGGATAACCATAAAAAAAAATCCTATAAAATTAAAGCTCAAACTGGCAGAGACGAATCTTACTGTGCCTTATTACTTTAATTCCAATTGCCTTCTCAAGTGCCCTGGCTTTTGAGCCATCATGATCATACTCAAAGAGACCTAACTCATTACACCAACAGCGCACAAACAGGTTAGTAACTTAATACCGGAATTAAAATCACAATTGCAAAAGGGTCTTGCCAAAATTACCAGCAGAGTTACTGAACACGGCAATATCATTCCCGAAAACAGATTTACACCTCTCAATGGACGGACTAAGAGGACCCCAAAGCGTCAAAGAGTAAGGCACAGTAATAGTGTTATCCTTATCAAACACCACACCTTTAAAGCCTCTCGCTTGCAACCCTCCCCAGTCAATGTACCTTATGTCAGGCACTACAACATGAGGCAGAGCCAAATGCCGGTCCTTAACAAACACGGAAGCCGAAGAAACAATGCCTTCAACGTTAATTCTTTGGCCTAATGCAGCTCTCAAATCCGTCCACCACATGTTTGATAAAGGCCCTCTCTGATTACCAGTTTCGGTGTCTCCTGTTTCTTCAATTTCTTGGTTTTCGGTTTCTGGGTTTTGGTTAGCGTTGGTGTTAGTGTCTAAAGAACATTGAAATCGGTCAAAAACTGAAAGGTTCTGATCTGGGTCCGGGTAGCCTTTATTATTGTTAGTTTGGGAATTTTTTTGCTCTTTGCCGTTTCTTTTACAATTGCTTGTAGGGTGAAGAGCGAGGGAGCATATGTTTTTGGAGTGTGTTTGGTGCTGTGAAGAGTACAAGCAGGTGGATTTTACGATTCTGAGATGGGAACGATGAAGATGGGAGTGAAGAGAAGTTGGCATGGGACAGCCGGGTAAGGGAGCCACATAGGTGGTGGTGGTGCACTGCATTTCCAATCTACTACTCTTTGGTTTTTGTGTTTTTAATATTCATCTTTTCGTAAACAACTCCATTTTAATTTCACAGACAGGCCGGCCAGTTTGTGGACCTGTGGTTTGTGGTTGTGGGCTGGTTCCAGAGAAAAGAGCAGACTATGCGCCACTGTGGTTCTAGCTGGGTCTGGGTTTCCTGGACTCTTTCTGGACTACATGCTATTATAATTTGGGCCTTGAGCCTCAGTTGATTATAGCTATTTACCTTAATTGAAAAGAATCACGGGCCTGGAATTTAGGGTTTGCGGCTTTTCACTTGCTCGCACATGGGTAATTAAGATTTCTTTGTCCTGAGAAATTATTAAATATATTTTCACTTATAACAGATATTTTATAGACAAAATAGGGTATAAAATAGCTGCTTCGTTTCTTACCCTTTATTTTTACTCATGTTTATAGGGATAATAACATATTTAGTGTTTTAAGATTTTTTAAAATAAGAAAGAGCGAAAGAAATGGAGAGGATTTAAAAAAAAGAAGTAATATTTGTTTTTGAATATTTTTTAAAGATGTTTTTGCTTTGAAAAAATATTAAGTATTTTTTAATAATTTTGATGTGTTTATATCAAAAATAAATAAAAATTATTTTAATATATTTTCAAACAAAAATCACTTTACACCACAATATCAAACACGCACTTAATAATTATATTAAATCCACATTAACCATCATTTAAAATCTCATTTATTGTTATAATTTGAAGAGTTCATAAATAAATTAGAATAAATAAATTCATTGAATTGTAAAAAAAAAATTAAAATACAAATATTGAATATGTTATTTTTTTAGTGTTTGTACTGAAAAAACCGAATTAGATTTTTCATGTTTCAAGTAACGAATTGGTCATGTTTATGGAACCAAGGTCATTGATTTGAAAATCGGTAATTAGTTTTTTTTTCATAAAGTAAAATAATTATAACCATCTATTAACTGTAGAAATGAAATCTCATTATTTATTTCTCTTTGAATCATAGATTTTTTTTAAGATCTTATTTGTTTTTATGTTTTAAAAGATTTTTAAAAAATTAAATATTTTTTATTTTGTTTATTTATTTCAAATTATTTTTTTATATATTTTCATATCGTTTTAATATATTGATATAAAAATAATTTTTAAAAAATAAATACTACTATTTTCTCCAACGCTCCTAAAACTATGGGCTAAAAACTTTAAACGAGCAACGTTTTATATTGCAATTTACAAGCATTAAATTTAAGTATCAAAGCCAAAACTTGACACCTTCAAGAAAAGCATGCTAGAAAATAATTGAAAAAAAAAAAAGACAGCACACGAGGAGGAAAGTGATCCTTGGAGTTGGAATTTCGAGATAGTTCTGGATAAACTCACGGCCAGTTGACCGAGGCTAGGCACGTCCAAAACAGGGAACGCCACTTGAAAATTTCTCACCCAACGCGTATTGTCTTTTCTGTCTCCAGTTTGACAATATGCTTTATGCTTTGCCAGCTCTGTGTCATTATTGCAGCACCGGACATTCATTTTGTAGGGACAACTCGGTTTCGGCTCAATTAGTCCAATAACTCTCTTCTCTCCTGTGCAATTGCCCCCTGACCAAACCCCCTCACTTTCACATAGAAGATAGAACCACTTTTTTCTACATTCCTGGGCTCCTTCCTCGATTGACATTGCAAGCCTGTGTCCAGTCCTAAAATACTATATACATATGCCAGCTATAACTATTTTTTAATCAACTAGCTACCCATGAAAGCAACTATATAAGGGACCCGAGCTCAAAGTTCCAACATCACACAACACATTTAGCTCTCTCTTGATAAATCTCTTGCTAGCTGCTGGTATATATAATATACATCTCCTGATTGTTTGCTTGGAAAAAGATAAGATGTCGTTCGTTCGTTCGAGAAAGCTTTCTTCAATGCTTTTGTTTACTCTGTTATTTGCCTGTCTGATGGGAGCCTCCAAGGGTGGCAATTTCTTCCAAGATTTTGACATCACCTGGGGCGATCAACGTGCTAAGATACTAAACGGTGGCCAACTTCTCACACTCTCTCTCGACAAGGCTTCTGGTTCTGGCTTTCAATCCAAGAATGAATACTTATTTGGCCAAATCGACATGCAAATCAAGCTAGTAGCAGGCAACTCGGCTGGTACTGTCACTGCATACTATGTAAGCCGCGATCCTTATCCTCGATTGAATTTCTTCTCTAGCTCGTAAATTTGCGGTTTCTCATATTTTTCTTACTTGTGCAGCTATCTTCTCAAGGGTCGAACCACGATGAGATTGACTTTGAGTTTTTGGGGAATGCAACTGGAGAGCCATATATTCTCCATACCAATGTGTTCTCCCAGGGGAAAGGCAACAGAGAACAACAATTCTATCTCTGGTTTGATCCCACTAAGGCTTTCCACACCTACTCCATTGTGTGGAACCAACAACGCATTATGTAAGTAAAAAATGCTCAAATTTCAATACTTCTGTATCGTCACAAGCCGAATTTCAAATGCTAAACTTGAAATATGTTGTGCTTTCATTGCAGTTTCTTAGTGGACAACATCCCAATAAGAGTGTTCCATAATCTGGAATCAATCGGTGTGCCATTCCCGAACAAGCAAGCCATGAGGATACATTCAAGTCTCTGGAATGCTGATGATTGGGCAACAAGAGGGGGGCTTGTAAAGACTGACTGGACACAAGCTCCTTTCACTGCTTCTTACAGAAATTTCAAAGCCAATGCTTGTATTTGGTCATCTGCATCACCTTGTACCTCCACCTCTCCCAATTCTGTGCAAGACAATGCCTGGCAAGTTCAAGCACTTGATGCCCCGGGGCGCAACAGACTTCGATGGGTGCAACAAAAGTACATGATTTACAACTACTGCACTGACTTGAAGCGGTTCCCTCAGGGTCTCCCACCTGAATGCAAGCGATCAAGATTTCTTTGAAGAAGCTACACGTTAATGAGTTTGTCACGTATTATGAAAGTTCTTTATTCTTTATGCAAAATAAAATACGTAAATGTAATATGAAATAAATCAGTTTTAATTCTTTATTCTTTTACAAATAAAATGTAACATCAAATGAATCGATTTCAATTTTTTAATTATCCTCTACTTCCGTTACGATTATTGCAACTCGTCCTCCATCTTTTACAATGTGCATGAAGAAATTTTCTCAAGCATCCAACTTGAAGTTTACGGTGCAACCCGTTATAGATTAACTTTACATTTACGGTATGATTGATAGTAATGAATGATTTTTGTCAATTTATACATGGCCGGCCTGTATTAATGGCGGCATTTCAACTTCTAATTGCATCGTGTATATCCCAGGTGATGTTTTTGGTAAAAGTAGAACCTGTTGCTAAGAGCTGAAGATCAACTTAATAATTGGGTGTCAAACAATCAATTATACCAAAGGATTATTGTGGTATATCCGTTCTAATCACTCAAGTAAAGATGAGTTATTTCCAGTTCTGAAAGAAATTCATTCTCTCCATCAGCATAAACTATCCTTATTACTCGAAAAACTATTTGGCTTTCGGTTCCTCTCTGGCTCATAGATCGACTGATTTAAACTTAAAATAGTATATTGTGCTTTGCACTCGATTTCCCTTAATTGTATATTAATTTGTGCTTTGGGGTTTGAGGTTTGAGGATAATCCCGTGTTTGTGCATTCATCTTTGTGCTTGTAATAGTGAATTGCTCACTATTTGTTTATCCTTTTTTTTTTAGATAAATGTTTTTCTCATCAATGAATCTAGACTTGTAAAAATTAAACACCAAATCTTGATTTCCAAACAAATTAAATTCATTAATTAATTATTTCGTGACGAAGACAGTTCTACCCTTGCTGAAACCCCAAAACCCACCTAACTTGATTACCAAACAAAAATTAACACCTAATTATTTGCTTAAAGTTCAGTTATTTTTGTCGAAGTGAATGAGTATTTAACTTTGCTTCCATGCATGTTAATTATTGCTTAGTTAATCCTCGTGATTTAATAAAATAAAATAATTAGTTTTTTTTTATTTCGAAAACTATTGTCAATTAATTTTTTCGGTCCTAATTATTTTATTAATAAATTAATTCTTCAATAAATTTCAGTTTGTGTATTATCTTACTTTTTTTTTTCTTTTCTATTTAAAAAAGTAGAAAAAAATAAAAAGAGCAGTGGATGAGATAGAAAATTTTATTAAGAAAGAGTTTATTTAAAAATATATATATTAAATTAAGGGTGGTCAAGAACAGAAAAGGAACTATTTAATTAACTTTGATGCCACAAGAACTAATTAATTCGTTTCAATAAAATACGAGGACTCGGGCATATTTTTATATATGTGCATGTATATATTAAAAATAATTAAAATTTCTCTTCCATAGTCATATTCGTTCCAGAACAAAGAGCAATTTTTATTTTCTCACAAAAGATGACAAAGAAAAATACGGTATTATTATATTACTCCTTAGCTTAATTTGCAGTGTTTCCTTGCCACTTAATTTTAATTTTTTCCACCATAACTATTTGATTAAAAATTGATTGAGCAGGCAACCTCGTGGTGCTAAGATAAGACTCAATGACATGGAATTAAAGTTAAGCATGTTTGATGATGTTACATAATCAAATATATTCAAGAATAAAGTTTTTTTTTATTGAATTATAAGTTAATTAATTATTACTTTAAATAACTATTTTCTTTAAAATAAAGGGAAAGGTCTTTTGATAAATACCTCTGAATACCTATAAAACATCTTCTTTTGAAGGATTTGAGGCTCCTCGGATAATAAATTCAGAAATCTTAATAAATATATTAGAGAACATTAAATTCTAAAAATAAGATTATTGTTATGTTGAATATTAATGTGTTTTTTAATGTAAAATATTGAACATTTTATCTGAATAGTAAATGTAAAATATTAAATTTTTTATTCTGATAAGATTAATGAAAAAAAAAACTTTTACACTTGCATTAATGAGAAAAGATAACATTCATTAATGAAAAAAATAATAATTAGGCTTGAAACACTTGTTGGGCTTATAAACTTTAAGGTTATATTATTGGGCTTAAAATCGAGACAAGTCCATGAGAGCCCTGCTCATGCTCGAGCCCACATGGTGCCCAACACCTGGGCTCGAGTGCTCCCCTCGAGCTCAAAGTGCACTTGATATGCTCCATAACTATTCTTGAAACCAATTGTAAGCTTTCTATTAAATATTAAAAAAATATATCTATAAATCTAAGTTAGATCAAAGCTACATCAGGAATCTTCTAGGCAATTTTAAAATACATGTTTCTAAATATTGGGCAAAGACCCACGAGAACCAAGTGAAACCAAGGCAGGTCAAAAACGGGAAGACTCTTTCATCCTTCGTATTGCGCATATGTAGATAAGGAAAACCACCCAGCGCCTACTGTCTCGTCTGTCTCCGGTTATAAAGTCGACGCTTTGAGCAAGCAGCCAGGCTCTATCTGAAGTTGTCAACTGACCATCATTTAGTCATACAGCTGGGATTTAGTTATTTTATATGGTCAGCTTGCATGGTTTTGGCTTCCATCAGTTCAAGACAAGCTTTCTCCTATTTCAAATGTTTCACTGAGACAAAAGGCACACACGATTTTCTGCCTTCCTGGGTTTCTTCCTCTCTCCCTCTCATTAATTTGCAAGCCTGTCACCAGTCAAAAAAGAATCCAAATATGTAAGCTCTCTCTGTAGAATTTTTATATCAACTAGGACAGGTTAATTGCCTCAAAAGGACCTATATAAAGGAACCAAGCTGCAGTGCTTCTAACATCATAGAACACAATTCTAGCTCTCTCCTCATCCTTACTACACATCTCCCTATCTTGGAAAAGCAAAGATGTCATTCTCTTGTCCCAGTAAGCTTTCCTCAATGCTTCTGTTAGTTTCGTTACTTGGTTATCTAATAGGATCCTCAAAAGGTGGCAATTTCTTCCAAGATTTTGACATCACCTGGGGCGATCAACGTGCTAAGATACTAAACGGTGGCCAACTTCTCACACTATCTCTTGACACTGCTTCTGGTTCTGGCTTCCAATCCAAGAATGAATACTTATTTGGCCGAATCGACATGCAAATCAAGCTAATACCAGGCAACTCGGCTGGTACTGTCACTACATACTATGTAAGTCTTGATCCTTATCCTCCAATTGAATTTCTTCTCTGACTCATAAATTTGAGGTTTCTCATATTTTTCTTACTTGTGCAGCTATCGTCTCAGGGGCCGACCCACGATGAGATCGACTTTGAGTTTTTGGGCAATGCAACTGGAGAGCCATATGTTCTCCATACCAATGTGTTCTCCCAGGGGAAAGGCGACAGAGAACAACAATTCTATCTCTGGTTTGATCCCAGTAAGGCTTTTCACACCTACTCCATTGTGTGGAACAAACAACTCATTATGTAAGTAAAAAATGCTCTCAACTTTCAGTACTCCTGTATCACCATACAGGTCCCGAATTCCTAATGCTAATTTGCAATTTGTTGCGTTTTCATTGCAGTTTCTTAGTGGACAACATCCCAATAAGAGTGTTCCAAAACCTGGAATCAATTGGTGTGGCATTCCCGAACAAGCAAGCCATGAGGATATATTCAAGTCTTTGGAATGCTGATGACTGGGCAACAAGAGGGGGGCTTGTAAAGACTGATTGGACACAAGCTCCTTTCATTGCTTCTTACAGAAATTTCAAAGCCAATGCTTGTGTTTGGTCACCTGGATCACCTTGTACCTCCACCTCTCCCAATTCTGTGCAAGACAATGCCTGGCAAGTTCAAGCACTTGATGCCCCGGGGCGCAACAGACTTCGATGGGTGCAACAGAAGTACATGATTTACAACTACTGCACTGACTTGAAACGGTTCCCTCAGGGTCTCCCACCTGAATGCAAGTGATCAAGATGCCTTTGAAGAAACTAGACATTAAGCATCCATTAATTGGTTCATTTTTTAGCAAGTTTGTCCTAAATGATTAGAACATGAAATTCTCTATTTGTTTCTAAGAATATAAATAATGTAATGTGAAATAACTCAATTTCTTAATTCATGTTAAGTTACTTTCTGTTCTACTTTCTTTACAAACCTTAAAACCCATCTATTACCTTGGCAATAAAAATTAAACATTCGATCAACACATCCCCAAATGAGCATTTTGATGAAATCTTTAGTGTACGTCAGACGTAATCATGTTAATTATTAAAGTTGGTCTAATACAGGCCATATTTCATCTTAAATGCCTTGAAACTCCATTCCGACTGCCAATCCTCTATCTTTTCAGTACTATGTTAGAAAGGAAAGGTTATTTTGTAAGAGCTGGGAAGTGCTTCTAAGAAGACAGTTTTGTGTTTTCTCACTCACTTACGATCACCAAACAAGAGATATTTATTGTCTTTTGATACATAATCTTCAATTAATACTCATACATCAAGTACATGAGTTGCTACATTCAAAATAAATTACAGGACCATATCAAGCACCGGTCAATCTCTATTGTTAGGTCCCTCGAAACCTTGTATTTCTTTGGCTTGCAATTACAGCAACATGGATCCTAAAATAGATATATAAATTAGTCATCACATGACGAAAAACAAATCAACCCATTTTGAATTAGAGCTTCCTAAACAAAGGAGGGGAAGATACCTCAGGTGTCGTCGTTACTAATAAAAATTATTTTTTATATATTTTTTTATTTTTTTAAATTTAATTTTTACATCAACATATTAAAATTATCTAAAAACACCAAATTAAATTTTTAAAAAAATAACAAAACAGTGATTCAATCCAACGGAAACCTAAATCCACTTTGACGGAAATGTCTATCTATTCTATGCAAACATTTTGGTAGAAGGTATTCACCTGGTTAATTTGGATAAAGTTGCGGAAAGCAGGAATCATGGTGGCTTGGGCATTAGAACGGCTAGACATCAAAATATTGCTCTGTTGGGTAAATTAAGTTGGCATGTCATTTCGGGCTCTAGTAGTTTATGGAGCTCGGTTTCGAAACAGAAATACCTTGGCCCTAATGACTTAAGATACCATACTCCTCAATCCTCTTCTTACATTTGGAAATCTATTGATAATGGTTTCAATAAATTGAAAGATGGGTTTATTTGCTCGAACTTTCATACGCCCTTTCTGGTATCGTTGTGGTTCTAACATCTCCTCAAGGTTATAAAAAAGAGAGAACAAAATTCAGATCAACCACTCTCCGAGAATTCAACCAAGAATTAGGCCATCGTTTTTCTTCTTCGTCTTGAAATCCTAGTCAGGGTGGTCCGAGTAAATACGCATCCCATGTAAGCCCGGCCTACATAATCTGTCGATTGCGTCGAAACCCTTTTGGTATAGCTTTCGGGCTTTGGCCCAATTCAATAAACAAAAACAAGAAATTACCTAAAAAGGAAGCAAAGCGAATGATTGGGCAAGATTAGTGGGTGAATTAAAGCTGTCCCTTTGTAACATCCGACAAATTTATGGATTAATTTTTTAAAATTTAAAACTCAAATCACCTCAAGTTTTGAATGGAATTAATTGATTAGCGGTTACAGTTTTTTTTTTTGGTTAAAACAATTTTATTGTTTATATTAATATATTAAAATTATCTAAAATTATTAGAAAAAATTAATTTAAAAAAATCAATTTTTTTAAAAAACATTACTGCATAAAGAAACACATTTTAAATTAGGCTTATACAATTTAACAACTATTTGTCCCAGTCAACTTTTACAGTTTACTTTTACTAAAAGTATAAGTATAATTGAAGTTATTTTTTTACAGTATTTTTTTTATGAAAATATATTAAAATAATATTTTTTTATTTTTTAAAATTTATTTTTAATATCAACACATTAAATAATTTAAAAATATAATAAAATAATTTAAAATCAAAAAATAAATTTAATAAAAAATCGGCTGAACAGAGCTTCAATCATGGCCTTAATTTGGCTCGGCAGCTCAAGCGGAGCTACTTAAAAAAACTAACCGCCTTTCCAATTTCCAAAAGTTGCCAGATGTCAACCGTTACAGTTCCTAGCTCTCCAATCAACGCAACGCAAAACCAGCTACCATTCTATTCTCTCCCTCTTCCACTACCTACATAAACACAGCAAACGGTCAAAGACTCTTGAGTCTAAAATTTGTCATTTCCCATCCTCCTCCTCCTACCATTCTACGTCAAGGTACTCATCTTCCTTTTCTATCATTTCAGGTTTTCCTTTTCTGTGGTCTAAACTTTTTCTTAATTTGTTGTTTTCTTTCACTGATATTTTAGAAACCATCATATTGTTTGACTTGTTTCCATCGGTTCTTATTTTCCTTCTTATTTTGTGTTGAAATTATTGACCTGGAATCCCATTTAAATAAATAATTTGTGGTCTTTACTGAAATCCATAACTATTGTGTTCAATGTACGTGTCCTTCCGACAGGAGGAAAAGAAAGAGACGCATTCTTTTTGTCTGTTAAATCACTAGTTTTTAACCAAAATGGAGGAGGCTTCAAATGGGAAGATTGAGGAACGACAGGAAGTTATTGAGGAAGTTGAGGTTGTCGGTTCCGGGGCTAAGCTGGCGAGAGAAGTTGTTATTGATAGTACTTCTGAGCTAGTGAAAGAAAGTCTTGATGAGAGCATTTCGAGTTTGGATGGCAGCAATGGTTCAAAGGAAGAGGCAGAAGCTAAAGAGAAAAATGCTCAAGTGGAGGAAGCAGCGATACTAGAAGTGGTGGAGAAAGAGGTGGTTGATACAGCTGTTGGATCAACCGAGTTTGTTGTATCTGTGGTGGAAAAATTGACTGAAACTATTGAAGCATCAGTGGAGAAATTGGAAAATTCTGATGTGGTTGAAGAAGAAGTGAAAGAAACCAAAGAGAAGGTTTCTGATGTGGTTGATGTTGTATCTGTGTCTTTGAATGAGACTGATGTGATTCCTCCAGCTGTCACAGATCAGACTGATGGGGAATTACCTGAGGTGGTATTGAATGCAACAGATGGGTCGTTTCCTGCTGTAACAGAAGTAGTGTCTGAAAAAGTTGAGGAGAAAGTGTTGCAATCTTATGAAGAAAGCAATGCCGCTCCTCCAGCTTTGACCGATGCAGAGTCAAAGGGTAGCGAGGAAGTGAAGCAGGCTGCTTTGGAGGAAAATACTGGGGAATCATCGATTAATGTTGACAGGGAAACTGTGGAAAATGTCGAATCTACTACTGTAGTTGGAAGCAGTGATGCTTTTCCTGAAACCACAGGAACCACGGTCAGTAACTTTATTGGGATTCAATGTTGAAAGTTTGACTAATCGTCCTGATCTTTAGTATTTTTCACTAATTGGTACTCGTGTTCTGTTTTGAATTTCTTCACAGCCTATTATATCACTTCGACAGCGTAACCTGCGCCCATCTTGGAAGAGCTGCTGTGGCCTTTTTGAAGCTCTGCGGCCCTCCGATAGATAAATTAAGGTGACCACACTCCTTGAGCAAAAAACTCCCTTCATTGGTTTTCCGCTTTTAGTATATTGAAAAGTCAGTCAATCATTTATTTTGTGTCTAGTATGGGTTTGATTATGTTGACTGTGGAATGTGAATGGTTTCTAGCAATTATCTTGTTTGCATTTAGACACGCGGCTAAAAACTTTGATGCTTGCAGTTCAGTCAGAAACTTATTCTGATTATCTGGGATTTTGTATGAACTGAACCCACTTAGCATTTACTAAAATGTTCGTATTTCCCTATGTTATAAGCTTGTGAATTGATATACAAACGTTTATCTTCGACACTTAAAGCTGAACATCTGGCAGAGATTTCCAACCTAGAAGTCGTTTATTGGAAAATGTTGTCACTTAATATGTTTATTGGTCATTGCTTTATGCTTTTACTGAACTTAAGATCTTGAATGAAATTGATCGCCTGAAGTGTAGTATATACAATATCACCTTCTTTAGAAGGTAGAGATTCTGGTTTCTTTAAGTTTGAAAATTGGCCTTAAATGGAACCGGATACAGAGTGAAAAAAACAGGTCCATGTGGTCAACATCAAATAGTTGGGGCTGAAGTTGAATTGAAGTAACAGAAGGTTGAGCCATAGAGGGCAGGGACTGATATAAGGTGGAATCTTGCATTCGCTTTTTCAGGAAAACTCACAAACTCTATTAGTTTTATGCTGATAGAGACTGAAGTTCCAATAATACATTTTCCTGCAACAAAAGAATCCCTCTAGCGAAGTGTTTCTGTGGCATTATTTTTTCTCTCTTCAAGAAGCTTTCCTGAACATTAGTTTCCTGTTGGTCAGGTATATGTCTTTGATTGGTGTAGAACTTTTGTTACTGCTAGATTTAGGACGCTCTTGGTTGGACTGCATCGATCAGATGATTGTGAAAAATGTGCTTGGGGCTTTTGCTCCTTTACGTTAGCATGTTTGGATTTTCTGAAACAGTATCATGAAAAGGAAATATTAGAGGGGGATCATTTGAACTTGTTTGCGCGTAAAAGAACTTCAGGGCCCATGGCAGGAAATGATGACCAAGTTTTTTGTACGCGCTGTGTTAATAGGATCTTGTGATCCTATTTGCACAGAAAAGAATTTCAGGGTCCATGTCAGGAGAAATAATGTCTAGAATCTTGTTTGAACCTGTCAGTTATGTGATCCCAGAACTTTTGTTCCACTAGAAGTTGGCTAGATTTGGGCTGTCAGTGTGTCTGGACTTTGGATCATAGTGTGATGGTCGTTTATTGGGAATTGTTTAGTCCATTGGCTTTTGGTTAATTGGATGACTTGATTAGAGTCTAGCCAAGACTCTGTCCTGTCAAGAGTCAGGACCTACCTGCTTTTTGTTGTTTACCTTTGTGACCTGATCTGGTTTGTTTTAACCTCACTCCCTTCGGCGAATCTCTGAGCTTGATGAAGTTATTCTCCTGATATAAATATAAAAGAGCTGCTTTATTACAGGCAGGTAGCTCAATGACACTTCCATTTTCCTAAATTTATAGTCAGATAATTAAGTGGAAAGTTATCTATTAATTACTCGTTGATGTGATGCATAGCAAACACCAATCATGAAGTTTGTATTTGGACATGAAGTGCTCATTCTCAACAAATTATTTTCTTTCAGTGTTGCAGATGAAGAACATCATCAGAGAACTTCTGTCAAGAAAAGGCAACAAATTTTATAATTTGTGCAGTGGTTTCTTTCTTGTGTCGCGAATAGATGAAAACTTGGCAGCTGGCCTCCAGCTCATTGGCAATTGTGTGGTGTGTTTAGCGTCGTCGTCATTTTATTATATTTCTTGTTCTTTAAGGTTTTCTGATTGCACTCGAGTGATTTGTACTTTTGAGTTTGATGGCAAGAATTTTCTTACTTTAGAGTGTTTATAAAATATGATTTATTCGATGGGAAAGAGGTAAATTGAATTATTGATGAAGTGTTTATTCTTACTGTCTTTACATTCGAAACACTTCGGGGGGGGCTCCCACAACTCTTCAACAATCACTTGATCCATCCACCAATTTTTTCTATAATTTCTTTTAGAACTAAATTTAAAAAATGAACAATCTTAACAGCAAGAACAATATTCTCTAAATTACAAAATTGATTTAAACAGATTACAGTGAATTTTAAAAAAAAAATGGAATCCAAATCAAGCTTTTCTCCGAATGATACATGAACTTTTTTAAAAAAATTATTAATTTTAACGTGCCAGAGAAGCCTGCCGTGGTTAGCTTTAGGATTTAAAAATTGGATGGGACTAGTAATCAGGTAGCCCAATACTTCAGCCCAAATTCAATTAAAAGATTAATTAGAAATTCAATGCTTTTCTTTCCA
>Ga0307517_10007515_pt1 | contig 15851 bp, 15 predicted proteins | sample 23_EM_MG_FD_194515 | JGI IMG/M metagenome (GOLD analysis project Ga0307517, IMG submission 194515) | Populus trichocarpa ectomycorrhiza microbial communities from riparian zone in the Pacific Northwest, United States - 23_EM | ecosystem: Host-associated > Plants > Roots > Unclassified | place...
AACCAAGTGGTCGGAAAGAAGTGTTTAATCGTGCACACTCGTCACTACGTAACGTGATCGAACGTTCTTTTGGGGTATGGAAACAGAGGTGGAAAATTTTGCAAAACATGCCTGCTTATCCATACAAGACACAAGTTGAGATTGTAGTTACATCAATGGCACTACATAACTATATTAGAAGGAGTTCGCAAGATGATGCAGTTTTTTCCGAGTATGATCACAACCCCAATTTAATTCCAGATGACTTTTTACCTGATATTGTTCAGGCTTCGGCCGTTCAAGGCTCACAGAGGCCTTCACGTATGGATTTTGTACGCGATGGAATTGCAAATAGTTTAATGGAACAATAAAGGAGTACATTAATGTATGAGGATTTTTCATTTTGTTATGTAATCATAATTACAAAACACCTATGTTTTGGAATTATATATATGCGTTTATCTATGTCCTTTTAATTAATTCAAATCAAATATAAAATACAAAGCATATTAACAAAAAACAAGAACATATTTTTTTTTAACCACAGTTTTACCAAACACAAAATTGCTTTTTTTTCGACCACAATTTCAACCACAATATTTTAACCAAACACAAGAAACTGCTTTTTTTAAAACCACAATTTCAACCACAGTTTTAACCAAACACCAGTTTTTTTTTAAATCAACCTCACAAAAAGCACTTTTTATTAAACTGCTTTTTTTACTCCACAACCACAAAAGCTACCGCAATACCAAACACGCCCTTAGTCGTTGATTACTTGATTATGGCATTTTGGTTTCAGTGCTTAACCTTTTTTTATTAAATTCAGTGCAAATGACAATCGAAAGGGAATTCAGTTTTCTGCAATTCTTGATTTACAGATGAGTAAAGTGGAGGAGTAGTTCATATTTTGGATGGCAGGAAGTTGAAGGTTGAAGGTTCAGACTGGGCTGTTTTGCTTTTAGCGTCTTCCTCTTCATTTGATGGGCCATCACTAAGCCTATAGATTCCAAGAAGGACCCTGCTTCTGACTCCCTGAGTGCATTAAAGTCAATTAGCAATTTGTCGTGCACTGATCTATATGCACATCACTTAGATGATTATCGGAGTCTTTTTCATCGTGTTTCACTCCAGCTTTTGAAAAGTTCCAAGAGTGTTTCAGGAAATGCAACTCTGCATGTGAAGAAACTTATGGCTTATAATAACGATTTATCTTTCAAAAGAAGTGAAGATGATACAGTTTCAACAGCAGAGAGGGTGAAATCCTTCAAAACTGATGAAGATCCTTCTTTGGTGCATGGTGCTATTATTTCTATACGGTCGTTACTTGCTTATTTCTTGTTCAAGGCCTAGAACTCAGGTGGCAAATTTGCAGGGTTTATGGAACAAAGATATTGAACCACCATGGGAGTATGTTCAGCGTCACTCCCTCTCCCTTTATAATTTCAATTGCATTATATGTTGTGCATTATCTGTCCCATAGGTCGTAGTCAACTCTTTCCTTTTGTACTCACACACGTGCACGTGTGCCTTTTGTACAATGGATTTCTTCAAGAAGTTGTGTTGATATTCTGTGTAAAATTTCAAGGTCTTATCAGCTGTTGGTTTGCACTGAGAACCAGGAAAATGCTGGATCACCCAAATCCTAGATGAATTCATCGTCTGTTGAGTCCAACAATATTCTCTATGCTCTATGCTCCAATAGCATGAGGAGGCTTCAGTGACAGTGATTTGGTACAAGTACACAAACATGGTCTTCCAAAAAAAGGGAACATCTGGAAATTGAGTGGGAGTTGGGAGAGTACTAATATTTGTTGTCTTCAATCATGGGTGAAAGTGAAATTTGGGTAAGTGACATTGTTTTGTGACAATGAAAGTGCAAGTAATTATTAATGCTATTTGTATCTAGTTTATTTATGGTTTCCTGGCTTGAGTTTCAAGTAATCGGGATATCAATACCTTGGAATAATCGAAGAGAAAGTTTAGACAGCAGGAGCACAATGCATATGTAACAACAGTCGACCTCGTTGGGATGAAAATTGACGTCGCTGCAAATTTGTTTACATTTCAGTTCTTCAGCTGCAATCGCAGAAATGCTAGTCCAGAGTGATGAATTATTGTTAGATTCAAAATTCCCCTGTTTTAAGCTTATTTCTGTTAAGTTGAATAATTCCTCCTTAACTTGAGTAACAAGATTGTTTTTCTGTTAAAGTAGTCATGCACCACGATTATAGGATTTTAAATCGTGGGTGGTTGTTTTTCCTTCTTTTAGTGTAAGGCTATTTAATAACCACAACAGTTGCACAATTATGAATTAATTCCTCCATCTTTTGTGCAATCAAACCTGGCAAAACTCTTGTTTTTTCTTTTATTTAACATCAGGTATCAGAGCCTCCTCACGAGGTTTGATCAAATTTTTTATTCAGGTATTAAAGTGAAGAGTCAGAGACATGGCATCTGAGAATAGCTTCGTGCAACCTGCCATTCCAAGGTTTGATGGTCACTATGATCATTGGAGTATGCTGATGGAGAATTTTCTGCGTTCCAAAGAGTATTGGAACTTGATAGAGACATGAATTACTACTGCAGCAGAAGGATCGAGTCTCAGTGAGATACAACAGAAGACGTATGAGGATCAGAAGCTGAAAGATCTCAAGGCCAAGAACTATCTGTTCCAAGCCATTGATCGATCGATACTGGAAACCATCTTGAAGAAAGATACAGTTAAAGAAATATGGGATTCATTGAAGCAAAAGTATCAAGGGACAACACGTGTCAAGCGTGCTCAATTGCAAGCTCTTCGCAAAGAGTTTGAAGTGTTGCATATGAAGGTTGCAGAATCAGTTAATGATTATTTTGGCAGAACTCTCACCATAGCTAACAAGATGCGAACTCATGGAGAACAAATGAATGATGTGGTTATCATTGAAAAGATTTTGAGGTCTATGACTTCAAAATATGATTACGTTGTTTGCTCCATTGAGGAATCCAATGACCTGGACACAATGTCTATAGACGAGCTTCAAAGCAGCCTCTTGGTGCATGAACAACGGATCAGCCGACATATGAACGATGAACAAGCACTTCAGATCACTCATGGATTCCAGCAAGGAGGAAGAGGTGGAGGTAGAGGCACTTATCGAGGATGAGGAAGAGGAAGGGGTAGGTTTGGATTCGACAAATCCATCCTAGAGTGTTACTATTGTCATGAGTTAGGGCATTTTCAATGGGAATGTCCTAAACGAGACAAGGAACAGAAGGCGAATTATGCTGAAACAAAGGACGAGATGTTGCTGATGGCGTTTGTAGATTCCAACGAGATTGCAATGGAGCACATTTGGTTTCTTGACTCTGGACGCAGTAATCACATGTGTGGAAAACAGAACATGTTTTTTGATCTTGACAAAAGCTTTCGAGAATCAATGAAGCTTGGCAATGACTCCAGCCTTACTGTACAAGGGAAAGGAAACATTCGAATGGAAGTAAATGGGTTTGTGCATGTAATCACAGAAGTTTTCTACGTACCAGACCTAAAGAATAATCTGTTGAGTATTGGCCAATTGCAAGAAAAGGGGCTGACAGTTCTTATTCAACGTGGAATATGCAAAATATTCCACAAAGAGAAAGGCTTAATCATGGAAACAGCAATGACACATAACAGAATGTTCACTGTGCATGCTCGTTACACACCAAAGGAACTAAAATGCTTCTCCTCACTAATCACAGATCAAACAGACCTTTGGCACTGTCGGTATGGACATCTCAGCTGGAATGGGCTCAAAGTGCTCCAACAAAAGAACATGGTGAAAGGGTTACCTTCGTTTAAAGCCTCCCAAAAGATTTGTGAAAATTGCTTGGTGGGAAGACAACATCGTGATCCATTTCCTAAAGCAAGCATGTGGAGAGCCTCCAACATTCTTCAGTTGGTGCATGCTGACATATGTGGACCAATTAATCCAGTTTCAAATGGCAAAAAAGGATATCTTATTACATTCATCGATGATTTCAGCAAGAAAACTTGGGTGTACTTCTTGATGGAGAAATCAGAAGCTCTTTCCACATTTAAATCTTATAAAGCCAGAGTTGAGAAGGAAACTGGATTTTACATACGGAGCCTTAGAACAGATCGTGGGGGAGAATTTACGTCACAGGATTTCACTGACTTCTACAATGAGCATGGTATTCATAGACAGCTGACGACTGCCTATACACCTCAACAGAACGGTGTCGCAGAAAGGAAGAACCGCACTATTATGAATATGGTGCGAAGCATGTTGACAGCAAAGCAAATTTCCAAGACTTTTTTGGCCTGAAGCAGTAAATTGGACGGTGCATATTCTAAATCGCTGTCCAACTCTAGCTGTGAAGAACAAAACACCTGCAAAAATGTGGAATGGGCACAAGCCATCAGTGGATTATTTTCGAGTTTTTGGTTGCATTTCTCACGTGCATGTACCTGACAGCAAGAGAGTAAAGCTTGATGCCAAGAGTCTAAAATGCATTTTACTGGGGGTCAGTGATGAATCTAAGGCTTTTAAGTTATTTGATCCAATTTCAAATAAAATAATTATTAGCTGAGATGTGGTATTTGAAGAAGATCAGTAATGGAACTGGGATGATGATCACAAACAGGCCATATTTACTGAGCTCGAGTGGGAGAATGAAAAAGAAGCAGAAGTTGAAAATGAGGGAAATGAAGAAGAGTCTGATGACTGTGAAGAATCTGTCTTCAACGAAGAAACTGGTGAAAGTGAACCTGATGGAGGTAATATTGAAGCTGATGGAGATAACATTAATATCTCACATAAAGAACACTCATCTCATGAGATACGAGCACGAAGACCACCAGTGTGGATAAGAGATTATGAAACCGGACAAGGCCTCTCAGATGAAGAAACTGTTAACCTAACACATTTAGCCTTGTTCACTGACGGAGATCCCATTACATTTGCTGAAGCTGTGAAGTCTGAGAAATGGAGAAAAGCCATGGATCAAGAGACACAAGCTATAGAAAAGAATGACACATGTGATTTAACAGTGCTGCCATCGGGAGGAAAAACTATAGGAGTAAAATGGGTGTTTAAACAAAATTCAATGAAAATGGAGAAGTGGATAAGTACAAGGCTCGGCTAGTTGCTAAGGGGTATTGTCAATAGCATGAAATTGATTACGCTGAAGTTTTTACACCAGTAGCTCGTCTGGACACTATACGAATTGTTATATCCATTGCTGCACAGAAATCTTGGGTGATCTACCAGCTTGATGTCAAGTCGGCTTTCCTGCATGGAGAAATTACTGAAGAAGTCTTTGTTGAGCAGCCACCAGGATATGAACAGAAGGGGCATGAAGCTAAAGTTTATCGACTAAAAAAGGCATTATATGGACTCAAACAGGCTCCTCGCGCCTGGTATAGTCGCATTGAAACATATTTCAGCAAAGAAGGCTTCATCAAATGTCCTTATGAGCATACATTATTCATTAAAACTGTAGGTGGAAGTAAAATTTGATTTTGTGTCTTTATGTTGATGACCTTATCTTTACTGGCAATGATAACGCCATGTTTGAAGAATTTAAGAAGTCCATGAAAACTGAGTTCAACATAACTGATCTTGGGCGAATGAAGTACTTCCTTGGCATTGAAGTATTACAAAAGGCAGATGGTATCTTCATTACTCAATGGAAGTATGCTCAAGAGATTTTGGAAAGGTTTAACATGGCTCAGTGTAACTCAATACATAACCCCGTGGTTCCTGGTTTTAAACTCACGAAAGATGAAGAGGGAATGGCAACTGATAGCACCGTTTACAAGCAAATGGTGGGAAGCCTAATGTATTTGACTGCCACACGCCCTGATTTAATGTTTAGTGTCAGCTTGATCAACAGGTATATGGAGCGTCCTACCGATTCTCACTTCCAGGCAGCAAAAAGAATTTTGAGATATATAAAGGGCATGACTGGTTTCGGGATATTCTACAAAAAAGGAGGAAGTGAAGAACTTGTAGGGTATTCGGATAGTGACTATGCTGGCGATCAAAATGACAGGAAAAGCACGTCAGGATATGCTTTTCTCATGAATTCAGGAGCTGTTTCTTGGTCTTTAAAGAAACAACTGGTGGTTACTCTCTTTACCACTGAAGCTGAGTTCGTTGCTGCAGCCTCAAGCACATGCCAGGTCGTGTGGTTGAGAAGAATTCTGACAGTCCTCAATCAAGAGCAAAGCAGTCCAACTGTGGTGTTTTGTGATAATATATCAGCAATTAAACTTTCAAAGAATCCTGTGATGCATGGTCGTAGTAAGCACATAGATGTAAGATTCCATTTTCTTCGTGATCTTGTTAAGGATGGGATTCTGGAGCTAATTCATTGTTCTACACAGCAACAAGTTGCAGATATTCTAACAAAACCGTTGAAGCTTGATACCTTTCTGAAAATACGAAATCTGCTGGGGGTGCATGAATATCCAGGTATAAACTGAATGACAATGACATTCAGTTTAAGGGGGGATGATGAATTATCGTTAAAGTTCCCCTGTTTTAAGCTTATTTCTATTAAGTTGAATAATTCCTCCTTAACTTGAGGAACAAGATTGTTTTTCTGTTAACGTAGTCATGCACCACGATTATAGGATTCTAAATCTTGGGTGGTTGTTTTTCCTTCTTTCAGTGTAAGGCTATTTAATAGCCACAACAGTTGCTCAATTATGAATTAATTCCTCCATCTTTTGTGCAATCAAACCTGGCAAAGCTCTCTGTTTTTTCTTTATTTAACACAGAGCACTGTAAAAGACCTGTATTTACTCCCTGCTCTTCCTCGGGATAAGTGGGTGAATGGGTGCGTGAAGGACTGAAGGCACGTGGTGGGGTGGCAGTCAATATATGCTGGAAAGAAGGCGGTCTTCACGAAGTTGGTCTTTGGTTGAAGAACCATAATTCTTTTAGAGGAGCTGTAGTAAAAACAAATTTATCGCCTGTAGAGTGTAGAGTCTACACATTTAATAAACAGTTGAGATGCAGAAAAACATATACTCTACCATCAGCAGCTTCTTCTTGAAAGTAGAGATGAGTGTCTTTAATTAGACAATATTAATATTATGTTCCGTAATAAATCTGTCTAGTAACAACGAATTCTTTGTATATCTCCAGTAAAGAAAGAAAAATAGCCTTAATTGTTTTAGTTTGAGACTTCTGAGCATCTTCTGTTATGTGGTGATTACAGATTTGGGCAAATACATTCAGAGATCATGAAACCGGAAACTAACCTAAGACAAATCCCACAACTTCTTACAACTAACGGCTATTGTCATTGCTTGAAGTCGTAAGAAAAGGTAGTTTTGTGGAAACTTAGATGGAAGTATTATTAATTAGTTAAAAAACATATGAAAAATGAGTAAACACTTGTTGGAAAACTTCATAATTGACGGGATCTCTTGCTCCGATCGAAGGCATGGCAACTGATTCCCAGATCTTTCTGTAAAGAAGATGTCTCCCTTGAACAACAAGCCATTTAAATGGCGGAAATGAAGACGGGTCGGGAGAATCAGATGGTTCTGATTATTATCACTCAGTCAGCTATGATATGTTACATACTCATTTATGAATTATTGGGACGTAGCTAATCACAAACAAAGATAAGCTTAATAAAAAAAAAAAACACATAACTTTCAAATTACTGAAATTTGATTCTAGATTCTACAAGCTCAATTCTTTAAGAGGATTAGGATTAGTTAGTTCTAACAAAAATCTTTAAATTAGAATTAGGCCTGGAAGAAGATATTGCTTAAGCGTTGTTTTTCTTTAAAATTTTTAATTTTTTAATTTAGTTTTTTTTATTGTTTTTCCTATTGAATTTTGAATTTTGAGCAGGAGAGAAAATATTCAGTAGTGAATTAGAATGCTAGTTATGAAACACTTTTCAACGAAAATTCTACTTTCTCTGTGTTTATTTTCTTTTTATATGCTTGAAAAAATTATGTCAGCTAGCAACATCTGACACAATAACTACAAACCCCATCCGTATGCTAACTGATTCAGCTAACAATATGTAATATGCTGAAAATAATTAATGCATTGGAAAAGGGATTTATACTCTTTTATGAGTAGCTAAGGGTACAAAATATTTGAGGGATATTTTAGGTTTTTTTTATATATTTTTGATAAATATAAATAGAAAGTTAAAGAAAAAAAGAAGAAGAATACTTCTCTAGAGAGAGAGAGAGCCAAAAGAAAAGAAGAGGGGAAGAAGGAAAAGAAAAGAAAGGAGGAAGAAGAGAAAGAAAATAAGAAGTAAAAGTTAGAAATAAGGGTTTCTAAGGTAAGATGTTAATGTTTTTATACTTGAATATGTGGTTGAATTTGATTTTAGAATTTGGATGATTTAAGATATTTAATTAATGTTTTAGGATGTTAGTTTAACTTAAATTGTTTGATATGATGTTTGAAATTATGGATTTTCAAGAACCATGACGATTATTTTAGAATTTGTAGTTTGGGAAACTAGTAAATCGAGATTCTGAGATCCCGATCAACTAGTCAACCAGTTGATCAATTTCAATTGACCAGTTTGCCTAATGGTCTTGGTTGATCGAACAGTAGGGGTTGATTGATTCTTTTAGGTTCGATCAATTTAGAAAATATTCGGGATCGATTGAGTGGCTTTGTATCGGTTTTATATTTGCGTACTAATTTTAGAGTTGTAATCTTTTATGTTATTTGTTATGATTTGTTTTCGAGTAATTTTTGTATTCGTTATAGGTTTTTTTGATATTTCTCTTATAATCCTCATTAGTCTTAGTCTTCAGTTCTACATGTGTTTGTCTTTTAACTTTGTTTTTCGAATGAGTAAAATAGTCTTTAATATGCATGTAATATAAATATGAATAAATTGATTATATGACGAGTACAACTAATTATTTCTTGAATATTTATATATGTTGTTTTATTTCTGAGTATTCATCCATTCTTGAATTTGTACTTATATTCTATTGAATTAAATTATATTCAATATAATATTCATTTACTATAATAATTTTACAAATATCTGTTATGTCTTGATATTACGACACTTGTCAGAAACTCCATACCAACAGAGAATAATTAATCTATGTACTCATAATAGTATGTATACTTAGCTAATAAGAAAAACATTAGTCTGTGACGACTAATCCTTCCATAGCAATAAAGGCCACAAACTTCTCCTATTATCAGAACCTTAAGGTTTTATATGTTATCTAACATGTATTACATTACCATACATACATACATACATTATATATATATATATATATATATATATATATGTAATTTATTCGTCTATTATATCTATAATATACATATTAAATATTATATCTTTGCTGAATTGATTGAAGTCATTCCTTTGTATTAATATTATATTCATATTCTTAATTTTTATTAGTAAATTGATTTTGTTGAGATTTACTACTATTTTATTTGTTAGGATATCTTGTTTGTTTTGATAAAGTTTTTTTTTAATTTAATATTTTAGACGCTTTATTATTATAATATTTTATTTGAAGTTTGTATTTTTTATATTATAATAAGTTTTATAAGGATTTTATTGGTTTAAAAAAATATTTTAAAAGTTTATAAAATATAATAAAAATTTATATAATTTATTTTATAAGAAGTATATTTGAGATTTAGTGTAAATGATGCCCGCAGTGCCCGCCGCCAGTACCCGAAATTCGAGTTGTGACACAATATCTACAATCTGTCTCAGCAGTCAGCCGCATGCACCGACCTCCTCTTTAATGCTAACTGATTCAGCACCTACTAAACGGGACAAGAAAAACAAACTAAAGACAATCTATCTAGTTTCTCTCGTGATTCCTCTGTCCCGTATCCAGCTAGCGCCACGTTTATGTGAGAGAAAAATTGATTATAGCCTTTCACAAAAACACTTTCCATTAAAAGAACTTTGCTGCAACTTGTCTTGCCGAAACTATGGCCACGGATGTGATTCGAAATCTAGATTCCACGTTGTGTGTATGAAACCGATCCCTTCAAAAAGTTAATGCCAAAAAAATAAATAAAATGGGTCCACACTGAGAAATGCTATTGCAGCTACAAGCATTCAATAGCTTCCCCCACGCACTAGCTAATATATGAGTGCACACAAACCTTTTAGCTTTCAGTGTTTACCCCTCTTGTTTTGGTGAAATGGAAGATAAGGAGTGGGTTCTGGTGCAGCGTTCTACAGAGAAGGATTGGTGGAATCCGAGTTTGATGGAGGATAACAATGGAGAAAGTTCTAAGCCATTGAGGGTTACCTTTAGTGGGCCAGCTAAGCATTGGACGGACGCAATTCCGATTGGCAATGGCAGGCTTGGTGCCATGATTTGGGGTGGTGTTGCATTAGAAACTCTCCAACTTAATGGTAACTAAAGGAAAATGACTGTTGCTTTTGTTTCAAGATATGGAAATTCTACTTAATGAGCGCTTCCAGGAAAAACAATTCATCCTTTACAGTAAACAATGAATTTTTGTAGTTGATTATGGTATTTGTGGTTTTAGCGCTCAATCTTTGATTATAAGGAAAAGATTGTATACTTTTCTTTAGGTCATTGATCTGGAACATCAGATTTACATTCTGTATGATTTGAACTGTTTTGATTCTACCAGGCTTGTGCAATAGTGCTTTTCTGATTAGTTCCTGTGGAGATCTACTATATGCATGTTGCTGATTGGTTGTTAGGAAATTGGAGATAAGGTGTTTTGGTTTTATATGCTTTACGATAATTCAGTTTGCGACCATGGGAAAAAGGGTTTTTTTTTTTTCTTTAATGAAGAACATCTCACTTTATGCTTTGTGCCAATTGAGTTTGATTTTCCTTTATTTGTTACCAAATAGAGTGAGTGAAGTATTGTGGTCTCAGTTCTCAACTTTCACTATAGATCAGTGAAACAGAGCTGCTCGTCTGCTTTGTCTGATATATGATAAACTTGCCCCTCATCCTCGCTTTCTCTTTGAGGAAGGCTCACAGTATTACTATCTGGACTCTCTTGTAGAGGATACACTCTGGACTGGAATCCCAGGAGACTATACTAACCCTAATGCTCCAGCAGCCCTGTTAGAGGTCAGAAAACTTGTTGATAATGGCCAGTATGCTGAAGCTACAACTGCAGCAGAAAAACTTTCAGGAAATCAATCTGATGTATGTATCATTCTCAGGTGTCATTTATTTTGCTCCTTTTTATTCCCCCACAAGTAAGTTTCTGGCAATTTATAGATCTGTTAAGCTTATCGTTAGACTGATGAGCACTCGCCATTCGAAGCAATTGATTTGAAATCCCAGTTGCTTTAAATGTTGATAAAAGATGCAAACAGTACGTCAGTTATGAATATGTTATTTGGTTAATTGGAAATACGTCAGTTATGAAGATGTTATATGGTATGAATTCTGAAAATTTATCAATATTAATCATGTAGTACTTTGAAGTTGAGTGTAGTGGTGAAAGCTTGTTTAGTTATCCTTCTGAAACATGTGTAATAGGAACACCTCAGTGGATCGGTGCATATTCTGAGCAGGCGACTCTGGTATTTTTTATTCTAATCTTATCATAGAGTAATACAGAATATAAGCTAGGCGATTGAGCACTGACATAGCCAAAAGTGGAGGATGATAGATTGGGACTTCCTGGCTCTGGGTTGGTGCCTAGTGCATAAATGCTTGGGCCAGGACTTCCTTTAACCCCAAACCAGTAATATTTTCTCTGGCCAGGCCTACTGCAAAAATTTCTCCTAATAATTATTTTCTGCTGTTAAAGGTTTACCAACTACTTGGCGATATCAAGCTGGAATTTGATGATTCACATCTCAAATATGATGAGAAAACATATAAGAGGGAGCTGGATTTGGACACAGCAACAGCAAGAGTAAAATATTCTGTGGCTGATATCGAATATACGAGGGAACACTTCGCTTCTAATCCTAATCAAGTGATTGTGACAAAGATTTCTGGGAGCAAACCAGGGTCTGTATCATTTACAGTGTCTCTGGATAGTAAGATGAGTCATCATTCATATGTAAAAGGTGAGAATCAGATTATAATAGAAGGAAGTTGTCCTGGTAACAGGTATGCACAAAAGCTGAATGAAAATGACAGTCCACAGGGAATTCAGTTTACTGCAATTCTCGATTTACAAGTTAGTGAGGCCAGAGGACTGCTTCGTGTTTCAGAAGATTCGAAATTGAGGGTTGAAGGTTCAGACTGGGCTGTTTTACTTTTAGTGTCCTCGTCTTCATTTGACGGGCCATTTACTAAGCCTATCGATTCCAAGAAGAACCCTACTTCAGACTCCCTGAGTGTATTAAAGTCAATAGGCAATTTGTCGTACGTTGATCTATATGCACATCATTTGGATGATTATCAGAGTCTTTTTCATCGTGTTTCACTCCAGCTTTCAAAAAGCTCCAAGAATGTTTCAGGAAATGCATCTTTGACTAGAAAGGAACATATGCCCTTTAAGAGTGATATATCTTTGAATGGAAGTGAAGATGATACAGTTTCGACTGCAGAGAGGGTGAAAGCCTTTCAAACTGATGAAGATCCATCCTTGGTGGAGCTTCTATTCCAATATGGTCGATATTTGCTTATTTCTTGTTCAAGGCCTGGAACCCAAGTGGCAAATCTGCAGGGTATATGGAACAAGGATCTTACACCACCATGGGAGTACGTTCAGCATTCCTCCCTCTATATATTTTTTTGGTTACACAATCACTATAATTTTTTATTGCTTGATTTACATTTTCTACACTACATTTATATTTCAGAAAATGTATTGTCCATCCCCCCAAAAAAGAGGGTGAAAGAAAATAAACAAGATAGCTTTCTTTTGTTCTGTCTTTCTTACTGCACCCCTGACAGTTTTCTTTTCTTTTGCCTGGGCTTCAATTGCATTCCTACATGTTAGTTTAACAACTTAAACAACTTTCTCTCAGGATAAGTAATTACCATTATTATGATGCATCCGATTTCCTGCAGCTTTTTGCATCAAAAGCTTCTCTCTTGATGGTTCTCTCTCTCTTGTTTTTCAGTGGTGCTCAACACTTGAATATAAACCTACAAATGAACTACTGGCCTTCTCTTTCTTGTAATCTAAAAGAGTGTCAAGAACCCTTGTTTGAGTACATCTCCTCTCTGTCAATCAGCGGGAGCAGGACTGCGAAAGTAAGTCTCCTTTCCAACCTCCTCTGCTGGTCCTTGCATTTCTTTTAGTCCATATATTATGTAAAGGCTTCATGAATTTTCTTTGGAAGGAGACTTTCTTTAGTAGTGAGCCTGTGGATAAAACACTAAAAAGATTTGCCCAGGCCTTAAATTTTCTTCAAAATGTCCATCCGCTCCCCTTTGTACCTGGGAATGCGTAACTTTTCTTATTTGGTACTGAATATTACAGGTGAACTACGAAGCAAAAGGTTGGGTTGCACATCAAGTTTCTGACCTGTGGGCGAAAACATCACCAGATGCAGGTCAAGCTTTATGGGCTTTGTGGCCAATGGGTGGCGCCTGGCTTTGTACACACTTGTGGGAGCATTATACTTACGCGAAGGACAAAGTAAGATTCCAAATCTCAGCAACTTGGTACTTCTAGCTGATATCAACACAAGTGTGGCATCTGCTAACAAGGCACACAAAATCGCAGTATTGAAAAATAAGTATCAGGGAACACCTTACTGGGTTTTAGTGATCCTAATGACTCTTCAGAGATCCATGGTCATTTTTTAGTAAGTGTTCCATTGATCTCTTTGCTGTGGTAGTAGTTACGATTAGGAAAAGAAAAAGAAAAGAAAAACAAGAGGCCAAGGGAATGGAGAAGTAAAATCTGAAGCCATAAAACAGTCCCCTCTAACAAGTTAGTGGTCTTTGCTGGTGAAGCACTCAACTCATGCTAGTATTTTTGCCCTTGCCATTGTTTCAACTTCATGCACTGGTACAGAAAGACAAGCATTTATACTTTATAGGTCCAGGGAAGTCATACCTAGGATCCAATCCATTATGACATTTCAGGAAAGGGTTTGAGTGGCATTATTGCTTCATTGTTTGTTAGACAAAGAGGCTTGCACTTAATATTAACTGATTAGTGAAACAACTGCTGTCCCTTTAAAGAAACTGATAAATAAGTTGAGTGAAGATATTTTCGTCTGGAAAATAATTTCTCTGAAGGGGATAGGAGAATCTCTAAATTGTAGTTACTACCATTGTTAAAGGTGGTTGACTTTAGATTTGATGCTCTAAGGAAAGGGTTATAAGAAAAACTCGGAGAGTCTAGAGTTTTGAAGTAAGTTGCCATGGGCTAATACCATTTATGACATCCATAAGCACCTGTGATGACAGAACATCCATGATAATTGTTTTAACTTTTAACTGCTCTAGGAGACATCATTATTCATCCTGTACCAAAGAGCTTTATATGTGTTTTGCTTGCAAGTTAAAATAGGTATTACAAATGTTATTTGTAAATTGATGATTGTTAACATAGTGCTGCATAATTAGGATTTTCTAAGAGATAAGGCATACCCTTTATTGGAAGGATGTACATCATTTCTGTTGGATTGGTTGATTGAAGGGCCTGGAGGATATCTGGAAACCAACCCGTCAACTTCTCCAGAACATATGTTTATTGCTCCAGATGGTAAACCTGCAAGTGTCAGCTACTCATCAACTATGGACATGTCAATCATAAAAGAAGTATTTTCTGCAATTGTTTCTGCAGCTAAGGTGATACTCTTTTTCCCAGTAACGGTAGTTCAGTCTTTTACTTTTGTTGACTCCTTATCTGTGTATGCTCGTAAGTTTATTACAAACAGATTCTGGGAAGAAATGAGGATGAACTGGTTCAAAAAGTTCTTGAAGCTCTTCCTAGGCTTTTACCAACAAAAATTGCTAGAGACGGTTCCATTATGGAGTGGGTATGTTTCTTGACTCGAGTTTCTCAATTTTTCCTGAGAAGTTAAAAGATCCAGTACAAATAATAATTTTTTTCTCTGATCATAAATTGTATCATATTTCATGGTTAAGAAGTTTTCTCTATGCTTTTGACAGGCACAGGATTTTCAGGACCCAGAGGTTCACCATCGACATGTATCACACCTCTTTGGCCTTTTTCCAGGGCATACAATAACTGTAGAGAAAACTCCAGATCTATGTAAAGCTGCAGGCAATACCCTTTACAAAAGAGGTATATATCTAATGCCTACATACTGGATAGGTAATTGGTCATGAAATGCGCAGTTTAGTTTAAAGAAGTTTTCAGAAAAGAAGGTAACTAAACCGTGAAACAGAAGATGACAATTGTTATCTTCTGATTGCCCTTCTAAAATTTGATTTTGTAGAAACACCTTCACGCCATTGTGGTGCTGAAGATTTTAGAGCTACTTTGTTTACTCAATCTCAAATTGAGAACTTGCATGCAGCTATGCTGTTTGGCTATTGATTCTGATGGTAACTGCACTGAAGTAATTATAGGGTCATTTCCCGTTTACTCTAGTTAAGTCTGAAGCGTTTGCTTTACAAACAGGAGAGGATGGTCCAGGATGGTCAACCATGTGGAAAGCTGCACTGTGGGCACGCCTTCACAACAGTGAGCATGCGTATAGGATGGTCAAGCATTTGTTTGTCCTGGTGGACCCGGAAAATGAAGGCAATTATGAAGGAGGATTATATAGTAACTTGTTCACTGCACACCCACCTTTCCAGATTGACGCCAACTTTGGGTTAGCAAAATTCTTTTTTTAATTTTCTGTGAATGAAAGTGCAAGCAATCATCAGTTCTATATGTAGACTTCAGCAAAACATGGATTCTTGACAAACATTTCCTTTTAACAATTATTCAAGTTACTGAAAGATCTCATAG
>Ga0307517_10007516_pt1 | contig 15850 bp, 20 predicted proteins | sample 23_EM_MG_FD_194515 | JGI IMG/M metagenome (GOLD analysis project Ga0307517, IMG submission 194515) | Populus trichocarpa ectomycorrhiza microbial communities from riparian zone in the Pacific Northwest, United States - 23_EM | ecosystem: Host-associated > Plants > Roots > Unclassified | place...
TACATGCATTACTTTTGTCCTCACATAGAAACACACACCTTGTTTGCTACTTTTTTGTTCTTATTTGCTATAAGATGTAGCCAGGATCTCTTTAATCTCTTCAGTGTTCACCTTTACTTCTCATACACTGAGGGTTGTTTCTATTTTCACTCACACATATCTTTCATGCTTACCATTAGAGCAGCAGCTTGTTGTTCTCACTCTCTAGTGCACATTCACTCACATTACTTTCTATTCAATGTTCCGGCTCACCCAACAGAATGGACAGGGTCCTGACAGTGTCCCTATAAGTCCATCAACATATAACCAAACCTGTGTGTACATGGTGTAACCTTATGGATAGAACCCCATATTACTCCATCACAAAAACTCATAGACCTTCTTGACTTAGTCATGAAATGAGACAAATTCTCCCTTCTGTTCTGTATATGAATGCCCATTGTTTAACAAAACCAAACACAACAGACACAAAGAACTGACACCACTCCTGGTCCTGACGGCCAAGTTTGCGCCCAACAATCAGAGGGTGGTATAATGGTGTACGCTGACGGATCTAAGCCGAAGGCTGTTAAGACCCCTGGAGACCATTCCCACCCGCGCCTGGTGGCCTTGTCAGCCCAGCAGCTTCAAGACCTCTCGAAAAGAAACGACCTCTCCCCCTTGGCCCGCCCCTCCCACGAAACCCGCCTTCGCGAGTATCGCGATCCTCTGCTTGCTTGACTTCAGGTATCATACCGTGCAACGTCTGCAGGAAGCGTAAACCTCCCTGCTCACTAGCCCAGTGGGAACCCACTTACCTCTGCGTGTCCCTCCAGTGCTGCTCTCATCGCACCCTCATCCCCAAATTCCACATACGCGATCTTTTGTGCCTTCCCGGCGTGGTTCTGTGGGTAGTTCACTCGAATTATCTGGAAATCCTTTAGTACAGTGGACATCGCACAGCTTGTTAGGCCTACCCTGGCCCCATGTTCTCCAAAGAACTCTCGAATTTCCGCCTCGTTGGCGCCAGCCTGTATTCTCACAAATAAAGTCCAAGGATTTCTGCCGGGTTTCCGACTGGTCGGGGTGCGTATTCCACTGCTCCCCACAGGTGATGGCGCGTCTTCCGCTGGCCCTGCTGTGGACTTGGGGGCAGAATCAGAGACAGGAGATATTGGAGTATCCTTTCCAGAAATAGATGCTTGCTCTCCTTCAACTGTGTCCTTGATACCATCTTTTTCCGTACGTTCTCGTTCTTTCTTCTCCTTTTTACGCTCTCGCTTCAGCTTTTCCTTTTCCCCCCTATCCAGGGCGAGAGATTGTGATCCAGTAGATTTGTCCTCCGGAGTGGTCGCAGAATCCCTCGTAACCAGTTTCCCCGGCGTCTGAGGCGTTGTGGAAGTGACTTTATTGTTGTTGAGGAGGTGTGGCGGTGTTGACCTATCGGGAACGGGAGTCGAAACTTTTGTTGGGGGGTGCGACACATTGTTGGACGGGAGGTTGACAGTAGAGGATCCTGGGGTAAGCGCAAGGTTATTCGAGGCGGTTCTTCGATAAGCATAATTGAAACCTTTGGCAAAAGTATCAACAACTGACGAACCATAAACCGGGTGGGCATTTACCTTGACTCTTCAGCTCGGCACTTACACGACCGTCTTTTATATCGAACACCAACGATCCGTAGGCTGCATCACAGAGGTTCCAGTTCCAACAATTCTTCCACGCGGGATCCTCCGACGGAATCGCGGGATTGGTAGCAGAAGGGTTCTGGGAGGGGATTCGCTCGACCACAGATAGTGCCTTGTCTAGCAAGATGCGCTGGTGGTCGTCGGTAACCGCATCAACTTGATTCTTGACGCTTTCCCACACTCTATCAAAGTTCTCCTTCCCAAGGAGCAACTTATTCCTAAAACCTTGGAAATCTCCCTGGACACTGAATTCGTTGTAAGAACTTGCATAGCGGAAGTGTAACCCAGCGGATATAGTGAGGTCGGCCCTGAGGACAAGCGCAAGTTGTGCAAACATGCCCTCACGGCCAGGGCTAGCATGTGTCACGAGTAGTCTCGTTTCGGTATGATCGTGCACGCGTTGAGCAGTATCAACAAGCTCGCCAATCTGGAGGGCGGTTGTCCACATGGTGCCTTGGCCACCAGCGATCGTCGCATTGCCGTCACCATTGTCGAACATTTTGTGTGGAACCAATGCACCTCCTAGGCCGAGTAACCGGAGCTTGATGCCACCAAGGTCCAAACATCTCGTGGTCGCCTCATCCAGTACGTGAAGGTTCTCGATGTTGTAGGCCCTAGTCCTGAATTTTTCCACGACAGCAATATCCTCGCACGCTCCCCAGACGGTGTACACGGGGATTTGGAGTTTTATCTGTCCTGATAGCAGAAGAGGGAACTCGGATAACATTGAGATGTTGATGGTAGATCGAATTGCGGATGGGGGATTTTCTGGGGCGAGCAGGTGGTTTCGCTGCGCCGCAGGGATTAGAGGAGAGTACATTGTGAGGTGACGGAGTGTTCTGTCGTTGATCCTTTCCAAGCTCGAGGATTCTTTTGCTGCCGTCAATGGGCTGGACGGGTACAAAAAGAAAAGGGGGTGCACAAACCAAAGAAGCCGAAATCCCCTGTATGTATAACGGCAACCGCATTGACATCCCTCGCCATGTCATTGAGGGCGGATAGGCGTCCCCGGATGTCGGCAATACAAAGTATACGCCCATGGACCGAGTCGAGCACATTAGTCTGCGAGTTGACCTGATACTGGACGCGGGGAGCTGGAGAACCTGTGGGTCTGTTGGAAGCCGACGCTGGCCTGGAGGTTCCTTGCATGACGATTCTGGGGACGATTTGGGGGAGGGGAAAGCGAAAACCGACTTAGGCGGAAGAAAGACTGGGAGGGCGACGGTGTGGCGGAATGTCGGCAATCCCCGATTGGTGGTGGATGGGTTCTGTCGGTCATCCTCGCTCACGACCGCGACGGATGGACAGAGCCTCAGAAGGCGATGACGACGAAAGGAACACCGACCGTCGACAGTACTGGCTCGCTTCCGTTGGCCCAACTCCCTCCACAGATATCTCTTGCCACCCCTCTGCTCGCATCCGTCGTGCGTCTGCCCACCGAGCCGTTGATCGCATACACCATCTTCGAGCCATCCGGTGCTCTTGATCCATCTCTCCATATATCTGCCATCGAGTCTGCACGCAGATGCCTCGTTTCCGACTCTCGCTCCATTCTAAACTCCCTTCTCTTCACCGTCAAAATTCTTCCCCGCCTTCCGTTACTCTATGTCTTTGCCATTAGCTCATCTGACCAACGATCTCCTCCTCACGATGCACTACTCAACCTCAAATTCGATGGGCTAGTCCGTATGTCCTCCCCCCTCATCTCTTCCATCCGGTTTCTCACCCAACGTGCCTTGCCGACACCTAATCCTCGCTCACTCCATCCCACAGCCTCGACCTGTTCCGTTTTCTCTCTCAAAGGACTTTACCCGTGTAGTGCCGCTTGCTCGGTTGCCGATGAGCCGTGCCCCAACTGCCTGGTCGTCCCCTCTGATCCCCTTGACCCTCCATTCTTGCCACGGCCCCTCGCACGCCAACTCCCCCGCTCTCCATTGCGAATTGTATACGTGCAGCTGTTGCACGGTATCCGTGAATTCGTATCGGATCGACTTGGAAGTATTCCGGACTCTCCTGACCCACTCCCGACATTTCGATGTCAGGATGGTGTTGTCCTTGCCGGGGCAGATGGGTTCTCCGACTGGGGCACTGGATGGGTCCACCGATCCAGAAACAGGTTCGTCTCACTATCCGCTAACGCTCTTCCCGATTGCAATATATGTTGTGAATTCATAGAAGACTCGTATTCTGCCACTTTGAAGTCCACCTTTCTCGCTCCTGTCTCCTACTACACCCAATCCTGCGCCCGGTCGACTTGCTTCCTCTGGCACGGAGTGCAGACATCGTCCTTGGTTCGCCGATAAAACTACTTCCATTCAACACCCCCGCCTATTACCTCGGGCCGTACACGGGACCCACTAACGCGCTGACGGCACAATTCGAAGATTCCCTTCGCGGGCTGGGCGTGGGTGGGTGGAAAGACCTGTTTCAAAAACCCACAGGGAAACATTTAGATGGCCCTTCGTACGTAATTGCTTGGGTAGCTGTGCAGAACAGACGCGGAGAGGAGAAGGGTATCAGCATTGTGTGGCCACTCAGTCTATGTCTCGCATTTCTTCCGGAATCGCCGCAAGCAAGACAGGGCCTCCTATCCCTTCCAGAGCTACCCACGTCTCTTCGGCTTCACCCTCCGATCCACCCTCCTTCATCTACAGCGGTGAATGTGCCACCGATTTCCCCCCAGGACATCAAACCCACGCTGAGTACCATCCCTGCCATTCCCCCAGTTGGATTGCCTCCCCGTGTTGCCGTTCACTCAGCACGCTCCCTTCAATCTCTGCCCTCTCGTGTCGAAATCACGGTCGACGGTGTGTCACGGGAGGTGAGCGGGTTCGTTGATTACGTTGCCAAGGAACGGGAGAAAGAGAGAGAGCGGATCAAAAGGGAGAGAGACAACCATACACAACCTGTCCTGTCATCGCAACCGCCCACTATCCGCACGAACGACCCAGGGCGGGAACAGACCGCATCTCCTCCCCCGGTTGTGGGCGTGAATGTGGGTGGCAGTCAAGAGGTGAATCAGCCTCCCTCAACTGAAGTGTGCGACCTCTTCGACGTTCCGGACGCGCGTCCGGAGGATAAAGTCCAGGACACTGCAGCGACACGCGAGCAATCACCGGAGGTCACTAGTCCCTACGAAATGTACCCTAGTTTCAACTCCTCTTGGGGTCAGACCGCCGACCAATTCCCCACCTTGGAAATCGACTACGAGATGAGTTTTGGTATGGGGATCAACACAATAGATCGTGGTGCTGGCGTTAGTGACGAGGCGGGCATTACGATGGATCTGGATAACATATATGGTGCTTTTACCGATGACGATTTTAATTTCTTCGACCGTCCCGGCCTCGATGGGGGCTATTTGGATCAAGCACCGTCAGTGAGTCTCCTCCACGATCCACTACTCCCGCAAAACGGAGCTACTTTGCTGGATGCAGTTCCCACCTCTCCGACCAATGGTGCCACGATACACCATGGACATATAGCTGGCAACGAACATCCCGCGTCCCCTTCCCCTTCCCCATGGACTTCCACACCGCGGGTTGATCCGTTGGTACTCATGGACTCGGTGGAATCCGTGTCTTCCCCATCCACCTCACCACATTCTACACCCTCCACCCCCCAAGTCAGTCCCGATTTGAGAAGGCCCTCGTCGACTCACGGGTCTTCGATATTTGATCCTATATGGTTTGCGCCGACGCATCGGACCTCCGACCACAAATATGCTTCAGGGAAGTTTTCTCTTCCCGGCCAGCGAGTTGTACGGGTTGCCAACGCCCCCCAGCACAATGCTGGCTGGCGGTTTCGATATAACGATGCTACGGACCCAAGAATATCGGTCGTTCGTAAACTAACAAGCCCATCGTTCCCCTTGAATGGGGATGGTGCCAAGGGGGATAACGTCCCAGGGGATGATTGGGGGGATGCACTAACAGAGGGAGAAGACGAGGATTGGTCTGACATGGAATCTATCGATGAACGAGGTACCGGATTTGTCGAAGCGGCGGATATCTCTGTACTACTGGACCGTCCCTGCACACCCCCGCCGCAGTTCACGCCGCTGGGTCCTTCGCTATTGGATTGTCAGTTCTATCACAGTCACCTTTTACCACTCAGTCGCTCGCTACATTCCCCGTCGTCCGTCTTGGCTACAACGGGCCTCCAAGGCATTGTTCCAACCATATCAGTCCCGACCCCCGTATCCCCCCCGGCTATGTCGGGGGAAAAAATGAGGTCCTGGGAAGCCGCAGCGGGTCTTCTCGTTAGAGAAGTAGTGGAGAACTCTTTGTGGGCAGAGAGCTGGCAAGTCAACCATCGCCATGCTTTTCGTACCACCTCCTACGCCCCGAGCACTTGCCAAGGCGACGTGTCACAGCTCGCAAGCGCACTTAATACATTGGACGATAGCCATACCTCCTTGGAAATGGGCACTTTGTTTGACTTAGGTACGGTCATGTTTTGTTACATGTCATCCTATTCACCGTCTTGTTTTGTAGTAACTGGTTCGCTCCAGCCCCATCAGGGTGACATCTCATCCTCCCTGCAAAGCATGGAACCGCCTCTTTTCAGCGTGGGGAAAGGAAAAGGCATCATCAACATCTCGCCCTCGGTGATACGCTTCTGGGAGAAGACCGGCTTGCATCCAGTGGGGGGGCAGAAAAATGTGAATGCCTTTGTTCTCTATGAGGGTGAAGGAACAGAGATGTTTGAACGTGCTTCACGATGGTTCAAGCGGGTGTCTATTGCCTATACAGTGCGTCTGTACTTCTCATATACACACCAAGTTTTTTATACCATGGTAGTCCAAAAATTTTGGATCTCACGAACCTGGCTGCTTCACGGACGGCTCATCGCCTGGATCTGCCGTTGAAGTACGGTTTGACACTGTCCGAAAGTTTCTTCGTAAGTCTCCATGTCCTTGGTGGATGCTTACGCCGGCTGATTAGACCCAAAGCTACATTCACCTCCAAGGTCGAAACTTCTGAGCATCTAGTTTTTTACATCGTCACGCCTTTATCCATGATGACACTGGCATCCTCTAATTTCCGACAAATGTTGTCCGCTGCGAAACGTGCTCTAAAGGGGTCACCGACCACACCCACACTTTTTCAATTTGTTCCGGAGTCCATGGTGTGTGACCCTGCGAACGATGACCAAGGGACTATGTCCACCTTCGTGATATCAGTCTACGATCGTCTGCTCAAGTCAGTGGGTAGAAGTATGTCTCGCCCCTTGTTTGATCAGGAGGAAAGCGTCAGGGCCTTTGTGCAATCGTCTGCATTCGTCCTTTCCCGCCCGCAGCACCCCAGGCCAATATTCCTTCGGCAAGCTCCTGCTCGATCCCTGGATGTGATGGACCGTCATCTCTTGCTTCATGTTGGATACAGTACAAGCACATGCGGAAAGTGGCTAATGGCGTCGTGTATAGACCAGAGAGGTGCCGGTCATGATTTGGGGCTTTGGCTCAATCAACCAGACGATGGAATTCCTGAGGAGTTCATCATCAACAAAGTGTGGGAGTTTGCCATGTCCTTCACCAAGCGGACCGATGCAGAGTGGAGAGTCGCCTTCTCGAAGGCCGGGTCCATTGACGAACGGGAAATGGAAGGTCAGTTGGGCCCTTTTGCATAGCTCACCGATGTACTGAACGACAGAATAGCTTGGCATTCAAAAGTGTCTTTGGGGATATCCATTCGGGGAGCATCCCCCATCCATGTTTCCCTCCTATCTGTCGCCTCAGATGCGTCGTGGACCTTAATCTCCTCCACAAATCCTTCCCGGGGTCTTTCTGGCCTTGCAAGGGCTGCCCCACCGATGAAGTTCCAGGATATCTCCTCCACCACCTACGCCCTTATCCATACCGCCCCCATGACCATATTCTCTCCCCTTCCGGCTGATTCATCCTTTGCGATTGAAAACATTGTGCCGGAGCTGGATGACGTGGTGGCGCCAGGGATCGGCATCCGCCCTTTATCCACGGCGACATTGGTTAGGGTCCCTGCGGACACGGACTATACGTCGGTGTCCATGTTGCGCGTGCACCTCTTGCTGACTGTCAAGTCAGCTGGGTCGCACCTCCACATCTCCGACGAGGATACTCATCTGGATATCATCCATAACTTTCATGAGCTCACTGTATTGGGAGATGCGCGATGGAACCTTGGAGCAAGAGCAAACCCCATTCTACCGTTTCACCTGAGTTGCCTTGAAGTAATGGATCGAGTCCTCGCGGAGGAGCTGCAGATAGACTAGGATTTCTCAGCCAGTTTTCGAGTCTGTACTTTGTTCGCGTTGTGCGCAATGTTTATTGGGTAACCTCCAGAGTACAGTAAGGCACATCGTATCATTGATTCTTTTTATCTCTGGAACTAAACGACTTGGGTGCTTCTGCCCGGAGGGGGGATTGTATACTTGCAAGCGCATTGACACTGAGCACAATTATCGGTACAAGCACGAAGAACACCACAATGAGAGTCAGGATAAGACCAGGGGTGAGCAACTGGTAACGTTTCAGGATGCCACCACCATCAGCCACCGTGTGGTTTGGTGCTGAGAACAATGAGCCCGAGTCTGGAATCCCCTCAAGCTGGCGTCGCACGAAACGGGACGAATCTGAAGAGTAAATGATTAAATGATCCGGAAAAGCGGAGGCCACTTTCTCCATGGCTTCAAAATACTATTGAGCATACGGAAAAACAGGGCGATATGGATTAGGCTTACCGTTTGCGAACATTGCAGGGGAACCAACTGGATTCAACGCAATTGAAACGACGTATTTTCCACCCGAATTGTTCAAGATCTCTTCGTCGGGTTGCATCTTGATCATTTGAGCATCACAACGACGGGAGACGGTGTTCCCAAGATCGTCAAATGCGAGGTCTGTGATGCTAGAGCGAGTGTATGGGAGTTGAATAGAGGACGCGGCTGCAGCAATTCTGCGAACAAGGGGAGCATGTTGGTCCAACCGCCTCAGGTGGGAAGCTCTAAGCTATTTCAAAGTTCAGGCGGAGAACATGCCTGTGCGTGAAGATACATACGCCTGGATGATCAACCAGAATCACCGCATCGTGCCGGCAAATATCGCCATTGAGGAGAATCGTCTCCAAGATGGATTGGAAGTGGTCCGGTTTGGTGACCGCGGATGGAAAGCCGTCCAGGGTCTTGGAGCTGCAATACTTTGTTTGTGGCCCAGTCGGTCAACATTCGAAAGAACTAGCATACCGATGGGACGTCCATGCAACAACCGGTGAGGAATCCGAGTACGCAAATGTGAGCAATGGCACAAGCGCAGCAAGGCAAACGAGTAATGGGGTCATGAGCGCGTCGGTGGTTGCAGGTGAGAGGCCGACGGAAGTTGCCGAGGAGTGAGCCGGGTTTTGGAAACAGCAGGGTACTACAGGAGGCGAATGAACGTCCCATGAGCCTCAGCTTCAACAAGATTTCCCGTGCAGGACTTGACGCAGCCTCTGTCGCAACGTCTATCGGTTTTACTGCAGCCAAGCTAGGCACCCGGCTCGGCGTACGTTCGTTGACCACTTGAAGCTCGCTCATGGCTCATCCAGACACTTCACAGTTCTCCATAACACGAGGCATCACCACAACCGCTGCCGGAATTACCGGCTCTGTGCTAGATTATGGTCTTTTTGGTGGACGCACTGGCGCAGGGCCCGTTCTATCGAGTGCTGTGGCCTCGACGCTCTCCATCATCGAACAAATCACGTTGGCCCCGATACTCATATCAGAGTCCTTGACATCAACCTCGTTCACCGCAGCAATCGGCTCCTTGGATTTTGTTTCCGCAATCATGCCTGGAGGGGAAGAAGCGACCTTCTCTCTAGGTAGTTTCATCCAACTCGTGCGAAGAGAATGGACTGATCCAGTTGGCAAACACTTCCTCCCGGAGAAGCGGTATTCGGTGCTTCATGTTGCCAAAGCGCTCGCAGCATGGGCCACGTTGCAGGGCCTGACTCACGAGTGGCAAGAGAAACAGTGGTCGTCTCACCTGAGAGAAATACAGCTCCGCAATTCCTCCCCTCCCGACGTGGACCCTTTTCGATCCCCCGCTCGCGAAACCCCAGCCCTCCGCGTGACGGCAGATGTCATTTTCCCAGGGAGAAAAGGTCAGATCATAAGTGCGGACATCGGCGAGGCCTTGGAAGATGAACCTCAAGATCCCCGCGAAAACCGCCAAACCACAAACGTAGACCTCTACCTGACCTTCCGACGTCTCTCTAAACTCGTTCTGGCGGGGTACGGGGGTGCAAGTCTACTCTTCTTTGGACTTTCTCCAAACACTTTTGTTTCTCCCGGACTTTCAACCAGTGACGAGGCGAATCTTGCTGAAGCCGTCGATGCGTCTGAGAGACAACCTTCGCCGGGTCCTCCACACCTGGCTCATTACTCATGGTGGAATCTTCTACTTGGACGACACGATCACGATATATTCCATAGCCACGCTCGGTCGTCCCTGGATACCCAGCTTGACGCCATCAATGGGGCTGAGCCACAGATGCCTAGATACTGGGTCCTGAGCGACCATAGGAGAAAACAGGTCGTGCTCGTAATAAGAGGTAAGGGCAAGGCCGACGTTTTAACCCAAGGTCATAATACAATTACCCGGTACACAGGCACGATGTCTCTGAACGATTTGGCTGTCGACCTCACCTGCGAGTCCAAAGAAATTCACCTTAACCATAACACGCAAACAGATCTTCCGCCGTCATCACCACCCGTTGGAGGAGACTCGTACCGCGACGACCATTCGTTCATTGGCATCGAGGATATTCTTGAGTCCATCCCCGGATCATATCCCGGATTTCTGGATAATAATACTGCATCTGAGTCGCCTCCGTCTGCATCGCAATTTTCCATCAGTGGCGACAACTACCAAGTACATGCGGGCATTCACAAGATGGCGATGGAGATGGGGAGTGTCGGTCGGCCAGTCTGGCTTGTGGTCAGAGATGCACTGAAGAGGAATCCGTCATATGACCTCGTTCTGTGCGGGCACAGTCTTGGCGCAGGGCTCTGTACGATGTTGGGATTGGTAAACTCCCTTTACATTACGTTGACGCCGTGGATAACGCTTTATTACCTTCAGATGTGGGCAGATCCAGGGGGTTGTCGCACGGTCCGACAAGGTGGTCTGCCGCCAGGTCGCGGGGTTCAGGTCTACGCGTTTGCTCCCCCGTATGGGTTTTGCGTGAATACCACCACCTTTAACTCCACTTACTGAGAAATCATTTTCTAGGTGTGTTTTAGACTCGAGGCTATCGAAGCTTTCTTCGCCACTTGTGCGCTCCTTCGTCTACTCATACGACGTTGTCTCTCGCTTGTCGCTTGGGTCCGTCCGTGATATGACCTCCGCTGCGTCCTGGCTATGCGACGCAGACGAGCGGGGAAACGGCGAGGGGTATACGGGCATCTTCAGGCGGGCTTTAATGCAGAAAGCAGGATATGGGGACATTGGGTCGTTGGACTGGGTATACTTCACATCCCCACACCTACATCCCTATCTTATACTCTTTGTAGTTCCTCTCCATCAGGAGAACCCTGGAGGCAAACATGCAGATGGACCGTCTGTACCCTCCAGGAAGGGTGTGGTGGGCGATAAGAGATGATTCCGACACCCCTACAAACCCCCAGACACCTTCCACGAACGCAAGTTGCAATATCCCAGATGATGTCAGGCTTTACGAGGTTCTTAATGTGGAGAAGGTTTTTGGTCAGGTGGTTTTCGCTAAGGATATGTTGAGGTACGCATTAACACGTGCGTTATAGGACAAAACTGATCATATTATAAGCTCTCACATACCTCACACGTATGATCGGGCGCTGCAACAACTATACCATACTTTCCAGTGATCCCCTAAGCTAATCTGTGGAATGATACAAACGTTATGCCATGGGCTATTCAGGATCAGATTTCGATGACCCCCGAAACCGCGTAGTTACCCGACCTCTGCCTTCAGGGCTGCGGGGGTAAAAATGATCCATTCTCCTGTCCTGCCAACGCCAGATCAGCGTGATGAAATGAACCCATCGCGGTATGCAAGGAATTCGAACTCGGAGGGGAGGAGGGAAACGATAAGGTCGGGATAATAGGGTTCGGCTTCTGTACGTGAGTGAAGGAGGTGGTGAATGGTTGTTTGAATGAAGCAAAAGAAGACTCGGAGAGTCGACTCCGGTAATTGAGTGATGATGAAGAGTGGGAGGACCAGAACGAGTCATAGGTTAAGGTCGACCCAGATGAGCTACCAGGAGAACGACCAGCGGACCCATCCAATGACGAGAGAGTTGGCTGACGAGATAAACTCTGCGGTGCGAGAGAGTGGGTCATGAGGGATGAGGATGGTTGTGGGGTTGGATTAGTTGTCGGTTGGTGGTGAGAAATTGAACCGTCCGGGTTCGGCGCTGTGGGTGTCGCTTCCTCCGCTGGTACTGACAGAGACCTTGTTGGGGAGTTGGGTCGGCGGTCATTACTTGCGGGTTGAACAAGTTCCTCCACTGGAGCTCCTTCGTCCATGAACGAACTGATGGACGGTGAGGGGATATTATTATCCGGTCTGGACACACCCGTTAAGGGACGCAGTTCTCCACGTTCCGATAACTCGTCTGGTTCAGACTCTGGGCGGGACTTGCGGGAATGACGAAAGTAGAGGTTCTCGACTTCGTTCAAATTTTGTTTAATCCTGAACCAGTCGTTGTGAGCGAAAAGAAAGACGACCAAAGAGAAGGACCTACCATCCGTGTTCTACTTTCAGCTTTGCGTATTGCAGTCGTAGACGCAACTGCCTTGATAACTGGATTGAAGCATGTCAAGTCCCACTCTCCAAATGAACGAAAAAAAACATACGTGGGTGGCTTTCGCTTTTTCAAACGTCGTGTAGATGCTCCTCTGTCGTCTAGATTCGTTATCGCCGTTGACACCATTGTCGGTTGCCGCAGTGGCGGGTACGTTGAGCATTGGAGGTGGGCAGAGGAAGCATGCAACATCACGTGTCTGATCCTCCGTCCCCTTCCTTCTTCAAGCTTGGCCATTCGAATTCATGAGCAATGTTGGTCACCACCTACTTTCAGGGGCCTCTTCCGGGTTCGCTGCCACGCTGATCCTTCAACCATGTAAGTTAGTGCTTCCGCTCCCTTCTCCAAAATTTGACCCCATTTCCAGTCGATTTGCTCAAGACTCGGCTTCAGAATGATGATTCCTTCCGTTCAAGGTAGGACATAGTTATGGGGTGCATCCAAAAAGCTCACGGCGTCTAGACCTCAGAAGCGGACCTCCGTCATGCGTGTTGCAAGGGGAATTGCAGCTTCCGACGGCTTTTTGGGCTTATGGCGCGGTTCCACCGCTAGCTTGATCCGGAACGTACCTGGGATTGCAATGTACATGACAGGGCTCTCTCGTGTTCGCTTTGCGATGGCAAACTCTCCGTACTTCGCTGCCGTCCGCACCACTTCACCCTCCGAACATTCATCCACATTACCTCGCCTTTCCACCGCTGGTAACCTGATTTCCGGAGCCACAACGCGGGTGGGAGTCGGATTTTTACTCAACCCCTTTTCCGTTCTCAAAGCCAGATACGAAGTATGCTCTTTGAAATTTCCCGGACGACTCATGGTGATGATCGTGTCTACAGAGTGACATGTACGCGTACCAGTCCTTCTCAACTGCGTTAGCATCCCTTGTCCGGGCTGGCCCCTCCGAGTTGTTTAGGGGATTCACCGCGTCCGTTCTTCGTGACGCTCCTTATGCCGGGATATTTGTCGTCTTCTATGAGAATATCAAACAAGAATCAAGTCAGACTTCCGTTTTACTCATTCCTTTCACCTGTTTACATTCCTTGCAGATCGTTTGGTGCCGCCAAGTTCCGGCGTGAATTCTGCGGTTGTGCACAGCTTTTCAGCGGCAGCCGCAGGGGCCGTTGCAACATTGATAACACACCCATTCGATGTCATAAAGGTTTCCTCGCGTTCCCTCTGGGCGCATTCTGCCCGAGTACTAATAAGGACCCAGACCAAGATACAAGTGCGTCAAGAGGAACGGTACCATGGTTTCCTTAGGACGGTTAGGACTGTTTGGAAGGTTTGCAATACCTTTTTTGAGCGTAGTTACTTCGTTGACCATGCGCTCAGCAACGTGGCGTCTCCGGTTTCTTCGACGGCGCTTCGCTCCGGCTCTCCCGCAAGGTAGCAAGTTCTGCCATTGGATGGGCAGTGTACGAAGGATTGTTAATACTAGTTAACACAAATGGTCATACTTGAGGACCCTGGTGTATGGGTACCGTCTCCATGAGTGCCCCTAGGAATACTCCTTCTGGATGAATTTGGCGATAGTCTGTAGCTGGATGTTCGATGTTCCCTCATAGATTGCTCCCTATTCAAGTCTGAGCTCTCACCTGGAGGGGTGGATCATACACACAACTCACTATTTTTGAGTCTCTCCAGAACTTCTCAATACCCGTCTCTCTCGTGAAACCAATACCACCAGCCCATTCTATCGCCTGCCCGCTGACCTTCTGTGCAACAACACTGGCAAGGTACTTGGCCATTGCAGCCTCCTTGGTGAAGGGTTTGCCTTCATCCCTTCTCCGAGCAGCATTGTATGTCATCAACCGTGCGGCCTCGAGATCGATGGCAGCCTGAGCAATGGAGAAGGCCATTCCTTGGAATGTTCCAACAGGTTGGCCGAACTGGTGTCGTTGGTACGTGTAAGGAACAGCCTTGTCGAAGGCACCCTGAGCGAGCCCCACCATCTGCGCCGCGATGCCAATTCGACCTAATCAAGCGACTGAGCAAGTACAAAATGAGGTGTTCCCGTAACAACACACCTTCATTCAGGATCTCAATCGCTATCTGCAATGGGGGTCGTCATACCAGAGGCATATAGTACGCACGGGTTAAAGGCTTACCTTGTAACCTTTCCCTTCGCCGCCGATGATATTCTCCTCTGGAACCTTGAGGTCATCGAAATTAAGGGTGCAAGTTGAGGATGCACGAATACCGAGCTTTTCTTCCTTCTTGGCAATCTGAATGCCCATGTCTCTGGTGGCCAAAAAGCATGTGATACCTTTGTATCCCTTGTTGGGGTCAATCTGTAATGGCGGAAGGTGAATTCGCCAATCACCCGGAAACTTGAGAGCACATACGTTGGCGAAGATGAGGAAGATTTCTGCTTCGTACGAGTTTGTTATCCACATTTTCGAGCCATTGATGATCCAGTGGTTTCCTTCTTTCCTCGCCCTCGTCTGTAGCGCGAAGGCATCGGATCCGGACGCAGCTTCCGAAAGGCAGAATGATCCGAGCTGTACATAGTAAATTTGCACCCACATAGCCGTGATGACTGATCAGACTCACCTTCGATTGAGCGAGAAGCGGCAAGTACTTCTCCTGTTGTTCCTTGGTACCGTACTTGCGGACAACAGTGTTGACAAGGGTGTTGTGGACATCACACATGACGGAGACCGATGGGTCGATCTTCGCAAGTTCCTCGATAGTCAGGATGGCAGAGGTGAAAGAAGCTTCAGCACCGCCAAGTTCGGACGGTATTTCGATGCCCATTAACTGTTTTTACAATGGTTAAGCCTGCGACATCACCCAAGGAAGATTAGCCTCACCCCTTGCTCAAACAGCCCCTTGATGATCTCGGGGTCCATGGTTTCATTCTCGTCCATTTCGCGGACCTTCGGGGCAACTATGTCGTTCGCGAACCGCCGTACTGCCACAACAATGAGTATCCTAAGTTCACAACGGTTTGGAAAGAGTGGCGATGTACCAGACTCCCGAAACATTTCCTCATCATTGGAGAGGGTGTCCAAAGAGTTTAGGAGAGTTGGTCGCGAGCACGAGAATGACCTGCAGAAATGAATGGAAATACGGCCTTACAACATCATGGGGAGAAATTACTGCGTACCGTGTGGAGGGTGCGAGACACCGCCTCGTAAAGAGGAGCCCACGGGATGCAGAAGCTCGGCAGTACATGCTGGGTGGAAGCACGAGACATGAGACACATGTGATTCCTCAAATACCTTTGTCGGAATTTCAAATTACGCGCCTTCTTAAGCCGACGCGGGGGGGTGGGTGATGGTGGGGACCCCCAGATGATGGTTTCTTTAACGTTGGGGATTGTCTTGACCGGCGGCAGCGCGGTTCGGCAGTTCTCCTACCCAATTGTCGACGAGCGG
>Ga0307517_10007517_pt1:0-7500 | contig 15850 bp, 14 predicted proteins | sample 23_EM_MG_FD_194515 | JGI IMG/M metagenome (GOLD analysis project Ga0307517, IMG submission 194515) | Populus trichocarpa ectomycorrhiza microbial communities from riparian zone in the Pacific Northwest, United States - 23_EM | ecosystem: Host-associated > Plants > Roots > Unclassified...
AACAAATCTTACAAATTAAAAAGTTGAATGAGAATGAAATTGAAAAAAAATATAATTTCATAAATTATCTCAAATAAAATAAATAATAATCAAAATAATAGAGATCAAATCTAAAAAATAAAAAAGAATAAAAGATGAAGAAATTAAAATAATAATAATTAACATTTCATAAATTATTTCAAATAAAATAAGTAACAATCAAAAGAATGAGGACCAAATTTGATAGATAAAAAATTTCAATAAAAAAATGATAAGGAAAAAGCAAATAGCAATTATAAAAATAAGGACCAAAGTTAATATAAAAATTAAATTTTAAGAGATGAAATTGAAAAATAAATATTCAAAATAAATTATATATATCAATCAAAAGTTTGAGGATCAAATTTGATATAATCAGCAAATAATGACATTTCTAAATTTTTCACAACTTCCGGAAAGTGTTTTCCACCCAAATTTTTCAGGAAAACACTTTCCTAAAAACCAAGCCAAATTTTTCTTTGACTGGAAAGTGTTTTCTGTTGACCAACTTTTCTAATGGCAAACAAATACGAGAAAGTTTGGAAAGTGATTTCTCGGAAACCACTTTCCGGAAAACAAACACAGCCAAAAGGAAAAACACTTTTCTGGAAACCAAACCAAATTTTTCTTTGACTGGAAAGTGTTTCCGTTGACCAACTTTTCTAATGACAAATAAACACAGGAAAGTTTGGAAAGTGATTTCCCGAAAACTACTTTTCAGGAAGAAATATATCCTCTGTTAATGAAAGGATTCCTTCAGAATTGTGTTGGGTAGTAGGGAATGAAAGTTATGCTAGCCAACATATCACAATGAGACTAGAGGGTTGATAATGAGTTTTACAGATAATAGATTACATGAAAGTGATAGGGTAGTACTGGATGTTGTTTGTACAGTAAAGTAATGTTGATTAGAATTTCCTTTTCTTCAGAGCCATATTTCCTCTAAATCATTGTCAGTCACACTCTTGCTGCACCGGCGTCTCGTTGCAGAATTTTTTTTTTTGAAAACGTGATGCAAACGATATTTTAAATAATTTTAATTTTTTTTGTTTAAAATAATTTTTTATATTTTTAAATTATTTTAATGTGTTGATATTAAAAATAATTATTTAAAAATTAAAAAAATTTATTTTAATATATTTTTAAATAAAAATACTTTTTAACCAGCACCATTACTACAATTTCAAGTAGACTGATTGTAACGTCTGGAGACCACGATAGCTGCTTGTTGAGCATAATAGGCCGGGGATTCCGCGGTGGGGGGAGGGGTCGTGGTTGAATGGACATTGACTGTTCTGACGATTGAAGAGGCTGGAGAGGTCTATTTTTTTTTTGGGGTTTCTGAGGCGGCGGTGAATGGGTTTTTTGGCCTTTTCGGTGTTTATTTTAAATGACGATTCCCGTGGGTGTACTGTTACATATATATATGGTAAAAATGAGGTGGCGGGAGGGTTTATGTTTTAAAGTTTTTTTTCTAAAAAAAAACAAATCTAAAGAAACATCCCTCCATTTCAATTAGCTAATATTTATTTTTACGTTTCAAAAATATTTTTTTAAAAATTTAAATTTTATTTATTTATTTTATTTCAAATTAATATTTTTTTGTGTTTTTAGATCATTTTGATGCGTTGATATCAAAAATAATTTTTTAAAATAAAAAAATTATTATTTTGATACATTTCTGAGTGAAAAATACTTTAAAAAGCAACCGCAACCACACTTTCAAGTACTTGAAAAGAAATATTAATAATGTCACCCTTACATTCATACATTTGAAAAGAAATTTGTCAATTATGTGTAACTTTTTGGTTTTCCCAACTCCAGTATCACCTTATGGTATTAAATTAAATTCCTTGTTACATATTACTATATATATATATATATATATATAATTGTAGAAGAATTAATCGAGTAAATGAAGAGAAAAATTAGTGTGCGTGATTTCATATTTTATCACTGTAATTGGGATTGGGTTTTGAGGGTGGAAATAATATTACCAATAATGGGACATGAAAATAAAAACGCATGAATGAAAATTGTTTTTGCTAATTACTTTTAATTGGGGATAATATCGCATGACTTTGAATTTTAGAAACTCGATTAAACTTTACATATAGTGTTTCCCATTTTGAGTTTTGTGAATGCGTTGGCAAATTATATACTTTGGTTAGCGGGGACCACAGGGAGCCAGTGCTGGTGGCTGCGAGTTCTAAAAGCGCTGTTGTGTCAGCCGTAGGGAAATATAATGCCAGAACTATTGGATCAGAAACGAAAGGGAAATCAGGGTTGTACTTATATCATAAATACGGTACAAACAAATAAAGGCTTTTTAACAACAAAAGGAGGTGTAGTTTAGTGCTTTTTAGACAACACAAAAATATTCTGGTTTTGGACTGTTATAAAAGACTATGAATTGAATGAGAATCCAAAATATTAAAAGTTTTTTTTTAAGATTGTGGTAGCAATAGTTTAAAGTGATTTTTATTTAAAAATATATTAAAATAATATTTTTTTTTTCAAAAATTATTTTTGACATCAGCACACTAAAATAATATGAAAACATATATATAAAGTTTTTTAAAATATTTTTGATAACATACCGCGTTTTCAAATAGAACTTAAATGGTTCTGGGTGGATCCTGCAGAGGAAGTTGTAAACCGGAGTAGATGTGTGTACAAGCTTTAGGTTTGTGTTCTGCATCTTATACTGCTTTAGTCAATTCAAAACTCCTATATGGTAAGACTTTTATCACTTTAATTAATTATTCATAATATAAATTCCAAATTATAATTATAACACTTCAAAGATGAGTCATAATTTATCTTTACTATACCTAACAACATATAAACAATAAAATAGTATATCAAAGTATTTATCCCTCAACACATCTGTATACATAACAATATAAATTGGATTTTAATTAGAATTATTTAGAGACATCATTGTCATAATTTATTTTTGGGTTATTCTTCAAAATTTACCTTTTTTTCCTTATAAAAATAAAAATCAAAAGCATTAATAACAAGAAGACTGACAATTGGTAAAAGCTGGTTGAGGAAGGTTTCAGATATATATAGAAGAATCAAGCTGGTTGAGGAAGGTTTCAGATATATATTAAAGAATCAAGCTGGAGTTTTAAACGAAATTAAGAGCTTAATCATACCCTATTGTACCCAAGACTGGAGAGACAATACATATTCAAGGTCAAATTAAATGATTATTGAACGAGTTCGCATAAAAATTAAGTCCAATGACATAATTAGATTTTTAATAGGCCAATTTGATTTAATCATGGGCCAAATTAAAATTTTAATTATGTTTAAGAGTTAATTTAGGTTAATTAAAATATTTAATTAGTTGCAAGGACTTAATTATACTTTTAATGGGTTAAATTAATTTTATTAGGGACTTAATTGGTGAAAAATTAAGTTTGGGAGCCCAATTTAGGCTTAATTAAGAATATTAAAATTTTAGAGGACCAAATTTAATTTTTACAAAGTCAATTGATCGAAATCATGGATAAAATTGCAAGAAAATGAAAGTTTAGGGTCATTTAAGGATTAAATTAAAGAAATCCACAATAAAGGACCATTTTAAAAAATGCTCTAAACTTCAAGGACGTAATTCAGTTGAAGACAAAGGTGAAATTGAAAGTTTAATGGTTAATTGAGAGTGAATTTGCATAAATCCAAAACTAAGGGCCACAATGAAAAAGACGTTGAAATTCAAGGTTGATATTGAAGTTCAATAGTGGTACAATTGTATAAAATTAAAAGTTCAAGGATAATTAGGGATGTAATTAAAAGAAATTAAAAGTCATATAACTAAATTGAACTTTAATCAAATCCCTAATTAAAAAAATCAAAAGTCAAAATGACACAATTTCATTTAAATAAAACGCCATGTTTTGACCAAAACGGTGGTATTTTGACCAAGCAGAAACAAGAAAAAAAAAAGAAAAAAGCAGACGACTTATTGTATGGTTACTGTTCATCATCCCCTATCTTTTTACTTAAAAAGACTGCTCGGGTGGCTACTTTTTTAAAGCATTTAATGATTCATTTCATTAACCAAATCGAACAAATCATACATCACTATGATGACCTGACGTCTTAATACACCATAATGTAATTTTTGCTAGCTGATAGCCCCTACAGCCACTGTGGCGCTGCTCCAAAGAGGCCAACCTAACCAGCCTAATTTTCATAGATCATGATGACATCTTTGAGCCTATAGTTGGGATCTTCCCCGCTTGAATCAAGGGCTAAAATTGGTCCCCGATAAAAATAAGATATCCCTTTTAACCTTTATAAATAAGAGTGGATTTCGGGCATTGAGGGATAAGAAATCTGAGTGCAAAGTAGACAAAAAAAAAACCAGCCTGTCTCAATTTTTTTTTCTTCATCTACCAGTCCTATCTTTCTTTTCCTCTGTCATGTACTCAACCTCAGCTCCTTTCAGCAGCGACGCTAACCTTAACCGGTAGTTGATAGCCCATTAAAACCGGCAGCCAAAGCCTCTTCCCCCACTGTAATAAAGACAATAGCTCCCTTTTCCTCTCGATTTCCACCTTTATCAGCGGCAACAACTCCAATAGCTTGCCTCCTCTACGCCATCATGACCGCCAGTTCCTCCACTACCGTGTACAGCCAAAACACAACCCCTGCGCCAGGTAATTTTCTTCCTTCAATAACTTGCGCCTTGCTTCCTTTTTTTTCTTTCTTTCTTTAGATAAGGCATGCAATACATGAATTAATTTTGCCTCTCATGTATTTCAATTAAGAAAGATATGGGCTGGCCCTCAGCCTAGCCTATGGCTAGGCCGGGTCAGCCCAATATAATAAAAAAAAGAGAAGTTTGTTGGGCTGTTGGTTGTCTTAACCCAATTAGATAGGATTGGGCTTTGATTTCGGGTTGAATCCAACACATTTATTAAATAATAATAAAAAAAAAAAATTCAAAATTTTCAAAGACAATTTTAAAAAATATTTTTCAGTTCGACGCGTATTTTTTTAACAATTTTGTCTAATACCAAGTCGTAGATGTACACTATAAGATACGAGCCTGGTATTAAAAGTACCTGGTTTCTCCAAAACTTCAAAAAAAATCCTAAAAAATTAAATTAATTTCCTCATTTCAAAAAAAAAAAAAGATGTTTTGTTTTCGTGCATACGACCAAATCCTAAAGGTTTTTAATGCATATTGTTCCCTAAAAAAATCACATTTCTATCACGTTTTAAAAAATTAAAAAAGAATATCATAACTAGTTTATGGTTATTCATTAGAGTTTGATCAAAATACAAAAAATCCTATAGTAACTAGTTTGTTACCCGAAACATTAGGAAATAAATGCGACGATAAATCTAGGACTTAGAATGGTTATGAATTAATCTAATAAGATCTTTCCTCATAAAAAAAGATCTACCTTGAACCTTAGACGAAACCAACATATAGAAACATTGACCTAGAAAACAATTGACAAGCAATGCAGCTTACTTTAGGTAGGGTGCACGAAGGGTGATGCATCTTTTCCTTGCACAACTAGTCCTCTTACCCAGACTATCATAAACCATTAGATTTTTTAGTGACCATAATATTAAGTGACGATTTATGAATCCTATAATCATAATCTCATGATTAAACCAAAAACCCTCTTTAACATTTTAAGGAAGCAGCTCCGCCATTCGACATGACAACATTCATCAATTTGCTTGATTCGTCCAACCATGTTTCTTGGTTTCATCTCTTCCATGTTTAAAATGTAATGGAACTTTTTACAGTTTATAGCAGGAGTCACAGGATCACGGGAGACATGATTTTTGGGTTTGGAGACTTGTTCTGGTGAAATAAATTCCATTTTAGATCTGCTGAACTGCCATGGGCAGAAGTGGACGTATGATGCGAGGAAGCAACTCAGTTTGGCAATCATAATAACAAATAAAGGGAAGTAATTGAGGAGCTAGTCAGAGAACAGAACAATAAAGGGAAGCAACTTATCAAGTTAAAATCTTTTGAATCTTCGTGAACAAACATAACAAACTCAAATCATAATACATAATTAGCACACCAGCTATGGACACGATCCAATTCCTTCTACAATCTAACACAAATGAATAACCATTTATTTCTCCTATTTTCTTTTACTTTAATAGCCAAAAATAAAAAATAAAAACAACCCGATTCCTTCTACAATCTAACACAAATCCGAAGCAAATGCAGCCAAGATGGGCTGCACAACTATCACATACATAATAAGCACACCAGCTAAGGATACGCGGGTATATGCAATCTAAGCATGCTTGCGTGCCAACTCCAGTATAGAATGGCAGAGTTCTGTAGGCGTAGAAAAAACTGGCATATGATCTGCAGGAATCTCCATCACTTCCTTTACCCCATTTTGCTCAATCATCCAGCGCTGAAATGAGGCAGGCATCATTAAATCCTCAGTACAAACAATATAAACTCGCGGCACTGATCCATATCTCTCATCAGTGAACTTCTTTGCCTTGGACAGGCTTTCCACAAACATCGATCCTGGTCTATTTAAGAGCATCTGCAGAGCTAGATCCTGCAAACAAGAACAGTATCATAACTGGTTATTACAATGAAAACTAGTCCACGATTCATAATTTTTAAGAAAGATTTGTGTACCTCAGCGGAGGAAAGATGAAAGGGCTTGCACTTCATAAACTCGCATCCCATGTGAACACATGTATGCGGTTCTTCAGGGGTTCCATGGAATGAAAACAGAGTGTCTTGCCACTCTTCTCCCTTGGGACCGATTTCAGCAAACTAACAACGAGGCCAAAAGATCATTTTGATGTTAGAACATGATTGATAATGACTTTCACATTTGCATGCGGGTGCATTAAAACTTCATCTTGAATTAAGCAACAGACTGAAGCTAATCAAGCATTTCGAATACCAATTATCACTTTTAGCCTTTTGGATCTTTCATTAGATCATATATACAAGAGGCCGATCTCCCTCACACTCTTTAATAACTAATGTGAGGGTTGTGATTCCATCTGATTTGATACTGTTCGAATTGATTTCATCAGTGAACTAAGAAATACTTTTATGAAAAAAGAGAGTCTCAAGACCTTAAAATTATTCTATTTTCAAAATCAGATTTCTTCAAACCTAGGGTTATTCATAGCATTTACTGGAATGGAGAAACCAAACAAAATAGATCAACCCATTTTCGTGCATGATCATCTTAATTAGAAAGGGAAAAAGGGGTCTTAATAATAATAATAATAATAATAACAGAGAGGTACCTTTTCTAACATATAAGATGGCTGGTGCACGGTATCAGGCAAGATTGCAGTAAGAAAAACTGCAAGAGAAACCTTCTCTGGGAATTTCTCCATAGCAAAAGCCAGATTCAAGCCACCTAAACTGTGCCCCACCAATACAACCTTTTCATTTTCAGGTAATTTGGCCATGAACTCCATCAAGGGCTCATTATACAGATCAAA
>Ga0307517_10007517_pt1:10000-15850 | contig 15850 bp, 14 predicted proteins | sample 23_EM_MG_FD_194515 | JGI IMG/M metagenome (GOLD analysis project Ga0307517, IMG submission 194515) | Populus trichocarpa ectomycorrhiza microbial communities from riparian zone in the Pacific Northwest, United States - 23_EM | ecosystem: Host-associated > Plants > Roots >...
TTAACACTTTGAATTATAAGAAAAATAATAATATTTATAACACAATTAATAATATTTTTGATATGAATACTTTGAATTATAAGAAAAATAATAATATTTATCACACAAATAATTATATTTTTATATGAATACTTTGAATTATATTTTTTAATCTTAAAAAAATAATAGTTTTTCATCCAATACTTTTTAAATTTATTAATAATGATGATGATGATGATGATGATGATGATGATGATAATAATAATATTTTTAAATATAATATTATTAATTATATAAAAAAAATAATATTCATAATACAAATGATAATATTTTTAATATTAATACTATTAGTTAAAATAAAAATAATAATATTTATAACACAAATAATTATATTTAGAAACCCAAGAATACTTCTAACACAAATAATACTATTTTTGAGATGAATATTTAGAATTATAATAATAATAATAATTATTATATTAATAATTCCAAGAATATTTATAACACAAATAATAATATTTTTTTTATATTAAGACTTTGAATTATCATAAAAATAATAATATTCATAACACAAATAAGTATATTTATAAACCCAAGAATATTTCTAACACAAATAATAATATTTTTTATATTAATACTTTGAATTATAATAAAAATAATAATATTTATAATACAAATAATAATATCTTTTATATGAATACTTTGAATTATAAGAAAAATAATAATATTTATAACACAAATAATTATATTAAAAAACCCAAGAATATTTATAACACAAATAATAATATTTTTGATATGAATACTTTGAATTATAAGAAAAATAATAATATTTATAACACAACTCAGGACCGTAGAACATTGGGTCCTGACGCTGGACCCAAGAGCATAGGGTCCTTCACTGGACCCTATGCTATTGGGTGCTGCGTCAGGACCCCTAAGAAATGGGTACTGACGCTGGACCCAAGAGCATTGGGTCCTTCGCAGGACCCCAACCACTTGGATCCAGACCCATGACCCAAGAGTCTTGGGTCCTGAGGTAGGACCCGAGCGAAATGGATCTTAATGCCGGACCCAACAGAATTTGGCCCTGACACATGACCCAAGGGCCAAGGCCAATTAGTTCAGCACTCAAGAGAATTATAATTAAAATAGTAATATTTATACCAAATAATAATAATATTTTTTCTTTTAATACTTTGAATTATAATAACAATAATAATATTTATGACACAAATAATTAGATTTAGAAACCCAAGAATATTTCTAACACAAATAATAATATTTTTGAGATGAATATTCATAACACAAATAATAATATTTTTTATATTAATACTTTGAATTATAATAAAAATAATAATATTTATAACACAAATAATAATATCTTTGATATGAATACTTTGAATTATAAGAAAAATAATAATATTTATAACACAAATAATTAAATTAAGAAACCCAAGAATATTTATAACACAAATAATACTATTTTTAATATTAATACTATTAATTATAATAAAAATAATATTATTTATAACACAAATAATAATATTTTTTTATATTTATACTGTTAATTTTTATAAAAATATTAATATGTATAACAGAAATAATACTATTTTTAATATTAATATTTTTAATTATAATAAAAATCATAATATTTATAACACAAATAATACTATTTTTTGTATTAATATTTTTAATTATAATAAAAAAAATAATATTTATAATAAAAATAATAATATTTTTTTATATTATTAATAATAAAATTTAAAATATTCATAATAAAAATAATAATATCTTTGGATATGGCTGCCAAGCGAGACCTAAGGATATTGGGTGTGGCTGGCCAGCGAGACCCAAAGATGTTGAATCCAGATACCCAGCCAGACCCAAGATCAGTGGGTCTGGCTGGGCAGTCAGACCCAGCCTATTTTTGTAGTGTTTTGGGTCTGTTTCAATACTATTGGGTCTTTCTGGGTAGCAGGACCCAACGTTGGTGGCTCCTTTTGATAGTGTTTTGGTCCTGGCTTGGCAGCTAGACCTAATAGTTTTTGGCAGAGGAAACAATGCCCTCGGTCGCAATTGTTGACTCAAAAACACAACAAAGCAATGCCCCCCCAAATAATAATAAAATAATAATATTAATAATTTAAATTATAATAAATATAATAATATTTATAACACAAATAATTATATTTAGAAACCCAAGAATATTTCTAAAACAAATAATAATATTTTTGAGATGAATATTTAGAATTATAATAAATATAATAATAATTATATTAAGAATAACAAGAATATTTATAACACAAATAATAATATTTTTTATATTAATAATTTGAATTATAATAAAAATAATAATTTTTATAACACAAATAATTAAATTAAGAAACCCAAGAATATTTATAACACAAATAATACTATTTTTAATATTAATACTTTAAACTATAATAAAAATAATATTATTTATAACACAAATAATGATATTTTGTATTTTCATACTTTTAATTATAATAAAAATAATAATATTTATAACACAAATAATACTATTTTTTATATTAATACTTTTAATTATAATAAAAAATAATATTTATAATACAAATAATATTATTTTTAATAATAATAATAAAATTTAAAATATTTATAATACAAATAATAATATCCTTGGGTATGGGTGCACAACCAGACCCAAGGATATTAGGTCTAGCTGCCCAGCCAGATCCAAGATCGGGGGGTCTGGCTGGGCAGCCAAACCCAACCTTTTTTTATAGTTTTTTGGGTGTGGCTCAACACTATTAGGTCTTGCTGGGCAGTAGGACTCAACACTGGTGGCTCTTTTTAGAAGTGGTTTGGGTCTGGCTTAGCAGACTCAGCTGCAATTGTTGATCCAAAAACACTGTAGAGCAATCCACAATGAAAGCAGTCACAATGTACAGTAGCCTGCGCTACAGTAAAACACTGATTAATTTTAGTTATAATTAATGGCTGGCATTAACCTATCTCATTTCTCATTATCATCAAAACCAAGATCAAGATAAAGAGTTAAAATCTTCAATTATCTTTCTTTTTCAGGGAAATCAATCTTTTTTCTTCTAAAAACATGCAAAAGACAAGATATACTTCTCTTTTTTCAAAAACCTGTTACTCATTGTAAAGGTAGTGTTTGATATTATAATAGCGGTTACTTTTTAAAATATTTTTTATTTGAAAATTACTTCAAGTCTTCAAATAAAATTCCAAAACCAATTTGCTTAAAATGTTGCCACATGCCATAAATTAAGCTTTTATAATGGATACAACAATAATAAACTGCTTCACATGATTTTTTATGAGATTGCTCCTCTAACTTAAAGGAACAAATACCATAATATTGATATTTTTTTTCATCCACACATCTAACAAAATCTTAATTTGAATATATAACAATCTCAAGTAGATTATATTTTCTATAAGTGGGTACATAATCATTTTTTCTTTGCAAGTATCTCATTACTTCCTTTGGCATCTTCAAATGATTCAAATCTATATTACTTTGGTACCAGCCTAGCATTCTATCATCAAAACATCAAGCTCCTAATAATTAATGCACAAGAAATTTCTTTAATTAGGTCGTATTCTAATTCATTATTTAGACATTGCATGAGGTTAAATTTACCATATTTTTGATTTGAAACACCTTTACTAAACATTTATCTATTATAAATCTTTCTAATTAATAAATGCTTTTTAAGGCAACATAACAATCCTTGTGATTTATCTTAGAATATTTCTATCCTTATCACATAAGTTGCCTCTTTCATATTTTTCATTTCAAAGTTATTAGAGAGAAATCTATTTCTCATGTGGTAAACCAAGATTATTAGTTGCAAGCAATATATCATTAATATAAAAATAAAATAGTATAAACTTGCTCCCATAGATACACTAGTCAAAAATGCATTTCTTAAATCCAAAGAAAATAATAGTATCATCAAACTTGAGATATCATTATTTAGAAGCTTGTTTAAGTTGTTTTTTTTTTTAAAAAAATTTAAACACCATGTGCTCCTTTACCTCTGCTGGAAATCCCTCTAATTAATCCATATAGATTTTTTTTTCTAAATTCTTATTTAAAAAGACAGTTTTCACATTTATTTAGTTGCCAATCTAAGTCATAATAAGCTACAAAAGTAATGATAATTCTAAGTGAGTCTTGTATAGTCATTGGTGAAAATGTCTCATTTTAATCAACATTATCTTTTAAGTAAAACTTTTGGAAACAAGTTTGGTCTTGTGTTGTTGAATTTTGCCATTTGAGTCTAATTTGGTCTTAAAGACCTAATTACATTAAAATATTTTACAACTTATAGCGTATTTCAAAAAGGCCCTAAACTTTATTTTGTTTCATAGATTTTAATGCATTTATCATGGTATCTACCCCTTATTTACTTATTTATTAGAATTACTTCTATCAATGTTATGGGAAAATAAAACTAGATCATTATCAATTCCTGATTCAAATTTCTTTTAAAATAGTAAATTTTTTTTTGTCTTTGAGACCTTCTTATTACTATTTCTCGTGGCTCATCTATTATAGGGTTATCAACAATGTTTTCATTGTGGGGGTGTATAATCATTAATTATTATCCTTGATAATTGTTAAACTATTTAATAATTTAAGGAACAACAACATTAGAATATGTAGAGAGTAAGAGAACTTATACCCTACTTTCTTGAATTTTTATATTGCATGATATTTCACTTTCATTAACTTTATCAATTTCAATGAACCTAGCATTTTCTATTTAAACAATTCTTGTGTTATGTTTTTTTATTATTCAGATAAAAAATTCATTTATCTTAAGTGGTCCATGTTTACCTTTTCCATACTTCTTCATTACTTACAAAATGAATGGAATGAGTTTCTTGATTTTTAAATTTCATTTCCTCCTGAACAAGAATAATGTGCGGTTCATACACATTCTTTTTGTTTTTTATATTATTATAGTTTATTTAAGAAGTACAGTAATGAGTTGATGATAAATTGTATAAGAAAATAAGGGACCTTATAAGGGTAATTTTAACAGGGTATGTTCCTGAGAACTTCGCTCAAGTACGAAAGTTTTTTATTGCAGTATCCTGAAGATGGATTAAACTGAAGAAAGGCTTGATTGCAAAACATATTGTTGTTCTGCTAATTGAGCTAGGATTCAATAATATAGATCGAGGATCAACATAAGTCTCTCGACATGTACATGGTTGTCGAGGTCAGGTCAACATGGTATTGCGACTCACATGGAAGAGAGCAGCCATTCTTTCTGTTTCTCTATGTAAGAGACTTTCAAGACAGTTAAGTGATATCTTCTTTTCCAAACTAAAAAGTACTCTTAAGATAGGGGATATAGGCTTTTAGCCATTTTTCTGGCTGCAATACTAGTAGTTATAAATCTGCTGTCATTTGCCAGGTCCTGTCAGTGGGACTAAATAGTTGGTTTCCAAACTTTATTTGCTGTAACTAGTTAGATTTTGTCCAAGGCATGAAGAGATTGCTGATACTGTTGTATATGCTATGGATCTGGTTAGAAATTCTTAGAGAATAGGATCGGTTGTATATGCTATGGATCTGGTTAGAAATTCTTAGAGAATAGGATCGGTTGTATATGTCAAGTAACCTGTTGGTTATGGTTATAGACTTACAGGGTAAGGACATAATGCTGCTTAGAGATTTACGTGAGGAGAGCTTTCTAACATTTTCGGGTTTTTGTTGCTGGTTTGTATTTTATTACATATATATATATATATATATATATATATATATATATATATATATATATATATATATATATATATATATAATATAACTAAAATATCAAAAAAAAAAACAAATCTCAAATATCT
>Ga0307517_10007518_pt1 | contig 15850 bp, 11 predicted proteins | sample 23_EM_MG_FD_194515 | JGI IMG/M metagenome (GOLD analysis project Ga0307517, IMG submission 194515) | Populus trichocarpa ectomycorrhiza microbial communities from riparian zone in the Pacific Northwest, United States - 23_EM | ecosystem: Host-associated > Plants > Roots > Unclassified | place...
AAAACTCAAGTTAAAACCTTATAAGAGAGTGTAAAAGAAGCGCACATTCAATGTCTGGCAATTTTGTAGTTTACATACATGTGAATTAATAATAAGCATTGCATCCTATTTGTTCTAACATTACAATTTGACTTTTTTTTGGAACTAAAAGAGGATTGATATACAGGTTTAATTGCATTTTCAACAAGACAAAATATAATTAACCTCAAATTAAAATAGAAAATAAAAAATATATTTTAAATATGTCACTCTATATTTTTATCAATATCAGCTACCATTATTACTTCCTCTCAATTTTGTCAAAGATAACAACATAAATAAAAAATTGTTTTCCTTAACCCATATCAAAAACATAAAATAACAAAGAAATAAAAATCTTCACAAATATCAAATTAACAACAAAAGGTCTACAAAATCAAGAGATATTAAAGAGAAAATAGAAAAAGCATTTAAACAAACATACCTTTTAATTTCAGCTAATTAACATAACCGATGTTATTAATTAATCAGAGAATAATTGATTCTTGTTTTTCTAAATTTGAGAGAAGGGTGAGGCATAATACAAGATTTAAAAAAAAAAACAAGTTTCTTTCCTTCTGCTTTTAAAGAAAAGAAAAAATTGTTGACCAACGGCTATAAAAATAGCCGTTGGCAACGATAACTTTATTTTAGCTATTTCTACATAAACGTAAAAATAGCTTTTCACATATTGAATAGCCATTTTGGCTATCATTTTCCTTGCTGCGTTGGAGTTGTAAAAAAAGTTAAAAGTACATGTTTTTAAATTTAACTCTTCATTTGGCTTTCCAGTTGGAGATGCTCTTATAACAAGATATACTAAACATAAGAAAGTTTCTAAAGAAAGTCTAGAGTTCATATAAGTTTAAATCTATAAGCATGTAAAATAATAACTCATGGTAAATGTATTTTTAATATAAATATAATACTAACATGCATACTAAATATATATCTAAATTTATAATTAATATTAATTAAAAGTCTTAGCATACATATTAATAATAAAAATATACATACTTAAATTAAAAACATAAAAATATACTTACTTATTTAAACACTTTAAAATAACAAAATTTTTATTATTACCAATTTATCTTTAAAATTTTATTACTTCTTATTTATATAATTAAAATATTTAAAATATTCCTCCCAAAATTCAAACACCAACTTAGTCTTAAAACCTAGCGCAAATAATCCCAACCCAGTTATTAAAACCAGCCTGTCCTTCTCTCTCCTCCAGCCGGCGACGGGGAGTCTTCCTTTTTTGCTTTAACTCACTCGAATAATATATGGAGCGATGTCTTCTCTCTTAGTGCAGAAGTCTGTGTCCCAAATGGCTAAAATGGTGGTTCTAAGACACATTGCTTCAAAGCGATCAATATCAACTTTTCCTTTTCTCTCTCAGAGAATTAAACAAACAGGTACCGTTCACCTTTCCAAATTCCACTTTTTGACATAAACAACAACAACATGAAAGTATTGTCTCTTTATTATTTATTTACATAATCTTGTTGAATTGTATTTGTAGCAGAAAAAGAAATAGTTGAAATGTTCAAGGTACCCAGTTCAAAGGATGATGAAATGCAAAACTTGCCCACGCAAAATAGCAAGTTCTCGAGGAGAGACCCTTCGGTTAGGACATTAGATGAGAGGTTTATAAGGATTTTGAAGATATTTAAGTGGGGGCCTGATGCTGAAAAGGCCTTGGAAGTGCTCAAGTTGAAAGTGGATCATCGACTGGTTCGTGAGGTTTTGAAGATAGATGTTGAGATTAATGTTAAGATTCAGTTTTTCAAGTGGGCTGGCAAGAGGAGGAATTTTGAGCACGATTTGACTACTTATATGCCTCTAATCCGTTGTTTGGATGACTGTGGGTTATTTGGTGAAATGTGGAAGATGATCCAAGAAATGGTCAGGAGCCCGACGTGTGTTATTGGTCCGGCTGATTTGTCTGAAGTTGTGAAGATATTGGGCAAGGCCAAGATGGTGAATAAGGCACTTTCTGTCTTTTACCAGATAAAGAGTCGCAAGTGCAAACCAACGGCGAGCACCTACAACTCTATGATTTTGATGTTGATGCAAGAAGGGCATCATGAAAAAATTCACGAGCTTTACCATGAGATGTGTAATGAGGGTGACTGTTTTCCAGACACAATGACATATAGTGTGCTTGTTTCGGCGTTTGTGAAATTGGGTCGGGATGATTATGCTATAAGGTTGTTCGATGAGATGAAGGCCAATGGCTTGCATCCAACTGCAAAGATTTATACTACCTTGCTGGCAATCTACTTCAAGTCAGGTGATGAGAAAGCTTTGGGTTTGGTGCAAGAGATGAAGGATAAGGGCTGTGCACCTACTGTCTTCACTTACACCGAGTTGATTAAGGGGCTAGGAAAATCTGGGAGGGTTGAAGATGCTTACAGTGTATTCTTGAATATGTTAAAGGATGGTTGTAAGCCTGATGTTGTGCTGATAAACAATTTGATCAACATTTTTGGAAAAGCAGGTCGCTTGGAAGATGCGCTTAAGCTTTTTGACCAGATGAGGTCTTTGAAGTGCGCGCCAAATGTGGTTACATACAACACTGTAATTAAGGCTTTATTTGAATCCAAAGCTCCAGCTTCCGAGGCTGCTTCATGGTTTGAGAAGATGAAGGCAAATGGTGTTACTCCCAGCTCGTTTACTTACTCAATTCTTATTGATGGTTTTTGCAAAACAAATAGAGTTGAGAAAGCTTTGTTGCTTCTTGAAGAGATGGATGAAAAGGGTTTTCCGCCTTGTCCAGCTGCCTATTGCAGCCTTATCAACGCTCTTGGAAAGGCAAAACGATATGAAGCTGCAAATGAGTTATTTCTGGAGTTGAAAGAGAATTGTGGACGTTCAAGTGCTCGTATATATGCTGTGATGATAAAAAATCTTGGAAAGTGTGGCCGTCCGAGTGAGGCAGTAGATCTTTTCAACGAGATGAAGAAAATTGGATGCAATCCTGATGTTTATGCTTACAATGCACTCATGTCAGGGTTGGTAAGGGCTGGCATGATAGAAGAAGCTTTTTCTGCGCTCAGAACCATGGAAGAAAATGGTTGCACTCCAGACTTAAACTCGCATAACATTATTCTAAATGGCCTGGCTAGGACAGGTCGCCCAGAACAGGCAACTGAAATGTTTATGAAGATGAAAGATTCGTTGATCAAGCCAGATGCAGTGTCGTATAACACCATTCTTGGCAGTCTGAGCCGCTCTGGCATGTTTGAGGAGGCTGCAAAGCTGATGAGAGAGATGGGTTCAAGAGGATTTGAATATGATCACATCACTTACTCATCAATTCTTGAGGCGGTTGGTAAGGTTGATGAAGATGATGAACCCAACTTTCCATGAAAGAGACCTGGTATTGTCTCAAATTCATTCCCTTACCAGTACTGTTAATTTATTATGAAATTTACATACACATTACCTGTGCATTATAATGGTAGTTTGACTGGATTCATTTATTAGCATGAAGACTCCCGCAGGGAAGGATAAGCATCAATTTTCTTTCATTATCTTATCTTTCGGATACTATGAGGATGCACCGATACCAGAATACTTTTTATACAATGGCAAATTCATTGGGGAAAAAAATACTTCGGAATAATATTTCATACTAGAGTCATCTCATCATGCTTGCAAGTGAATCATTGAGAGGTATTGCTCAAGGGAAAGGGGGGAGAGATAGCCAGATACCATTTTTTTTTGGGGCTTGCATTTTGATTATTGACACTGCACTTGAAATTAAAATCTGTTAAGCTAACTTAAAGAAATTCAGTAAAGACCACTGGGCAAATACTTACTCTTGATCAAAATTGGGAAAGCATAAAAAGAGAATATTTGAACCAATCACAGAAACAGAATATGAATATCATAAAACTCTATTTCCTGTACTCTTGAAGCTCATAAAACCACAGAGGTTGACTGTCTACCTAGTTTTTTGTATTGGGTAGGACTGTATGCGTTTTGTCAATCATGATGCTTAAGTGATGCAGACAGGTCAAAAGAACACTAGCCAAATAAACTATAAGAAACCCACTTCCCTGAAGTGGTGCTGTAGCTTATACAACCCTCTGTCGTGAGTGCAGTTGAAACACTTGAAAAGCTACACATACCTTAATTAATTAAAGCAAATGTTTTGTTGAGCCTTTTTTATCCTGATTTTCTTACTTCACTTGCCTGAGAAAAGGACAAAGAAAAAGGAAAAATAGCTCATTTCTCCTGAGAAGAGGTGAAGCAGCTTTTATCAGTTGATTTGTAGTTTTTTGGAACCATGCCTCGGCTTCTGATGACATCTAGTCTTGCATGATTAAATTGTGTCATGAAAGACTCCATGAAACTGCATCTGTTGTTTGGTCATCATCATACCTACCATATGGCCCTTGCATGATTAAATTGTGATAGACTTCCTGAAGCAGTTTTCTGTTTTTGGACGTCATTGCATCTGTTATACTGTTGTGAAGTGATAGACTTCTTGAGTGCATGTCAAACTGCTAGACATGGTTCTTACAATTGCAATGAAAACCAATAGCGCAGTGTTGTTTTCAACAACTATAAATGTGTTAGAGGCCCACTAAACTCCAATAATGGGTTCAAAGTCAGTATTCTTCAAAACAGCTGAGCACCTGTAGTATTGTCCAAATATGATGTTCTGGAAATTTTGTTTGTTGCAAAGTAGAAGAGGAACAAAATCTCTCTATCTTTCTGAAAGAAGTGGCTATGTGCTTCTTGCTGCTGTGTGGTATTATTTATCCTTGCTCTCTTGCTCCATTTTCTGCTTTGTCTTGTGGGATGAATTAAAGGGATCACAAATTGGGTTATTCAACTGACAGATTCTTTATGGTAACGGGCCCTTTTGGGTTGTTCACCTAGACTTTGGAGGAATGCAATCTTCACCAAGTTGAACAAACCCTTAACAGATTAAGGGTATATAGTCTTCCACTTTCATCAGATTGCTGACCTTTTCTTTTATTGCATCTTTCTCTGCAGTTTCATTTTTTTCCTTGTTCTTTTTGTGGTTTCATTTCAGGTTGTGTTTGTTTTTCTTGCAATTTTATATTTTATATTTTGATTCTTAGATTTTATTATTGTGTTGAGCAATGACACTAATAAACAGTGACATGCTTATTTGATTCCATTAAGAGGTAATCAATAAGCTTGAACCAAACTTAATTCAAATGCAGCTTATTTGACGAATGACAATTTGAAGCGAGCATCAATCATGATTTATGGCTCTTGCTGCTTTCATGGATTTATTTACAAGGGATTTTGAGTATCGAGGCATATGATTTATGCATATGCTGATGACTCTAGTTACAGTTATATTTGACAGTGTGCTTGGGTTGTGCATGCCAATAAAATGGATTTTGAATGGCTTGCGTCTCTGAAAAAGAACGAAATTTTATCTTATGTTGATGATTGCATACTATCTGGGTATTATTTTACATTCCAGGGTGATCCATGTTTCATTTATTTCCACTTGTGAGATTGTTTGTTGATGGATTGTAGTAATCACTCATGTAATCAATCCATCAACAATGATTTATAGTGATTATGTTCTTTTCTCATTGCTTCAATTATTCTGTAGTCAATTTTGATTCATGATTGCTTTGTGCAGGTTGCCCCTTGCTTTACTAGGACCACCAGTTTATCAAATAAATCGACTATCTTTTTACCAAACATGAACTTTTACCAAGCACGAGTGTGATTGGTTTTGATTTGGGCTGAGAACTGCACTGTTGCTGTTACCAGGCAAAGTGACATTAGTGTTGTGCTTAACAATGAATCAAAGCATTGCCCCTTGCTTTACTAGGACCACCAGTTTATCAAATAAATCGACGAACTTTTTACCAGGCATGAACTTTTACCAAGCACGAGTGTGATTGGTTTTGATTTGGGCTGAGAACTGCACTGTTGCTGTTACCAGGCAAAGTGACATTAGTGTTGTGCTTAACAATGAATCAAAGCATTCGGAAATGGAGGGATAACTGGTTAGAGGGTTTTGGGCCGCTGGAGCAACATGCTACTCAAATCATTCCGGAGGAGTTGGTTAATGCTTCTGTTGCAGATATGGTGATCAATAATGAGCAATGGAGCTGGGAATCTTTTCTCACTTGCTCCCCATGCAGATAGTGTTGATCATGGCTAATTACCTTCCCCCCTCAAGTGGTATGGAAAAGGATGCTGTTTATTGGCGAAACACCACATCAGGTACATTTACTACTCAGTCTGCATATGATGCACAAATTAATGAAGTGAATTCTAGTCATCGCAAGGATCCTATTTGGCGATTGGTTTGGAAATGGAAAGGTCTAGAGTGGATCAAGGCGTTCTTATGGACAGTGGCTCAAAATGGTTTGTTGACAAGTGAGGCTTGAGTGCGTTGACATTTTACAGAGAATCCTAGTTGCCATCGTTGCTTAGGGGAAACAGAGAGCACGTTGCTTGCACTTAGAGACTGCCCTATTGCTACTATTATTTGGAATTCTCTTGTTAAACCACCAGACAAGGAAATGCTTTTTAGTGCAGGAGAGACCACTTGGCTGTTAAGAAGCCTCTCGGCTTGTGATGAGGCCACAGCAGTAGTTACTTGGTCTACAGTATTTGGAGCAACAATCTGGTACTGGCGGAAGTTTAGAAACCAAAGAATTTTTGCCAATGATTCTTTGTCTCACACTTGTCCCCTGAACGTGATTAAGAGTATAGTAGCAGACATAAAACGTACCAATGAGGTAGATGGCGGAGCTTGTAGCAATATGAAGTGAGTTGGATTGGTTGGAAATACCCTCCAAGGGAGTGGATGAAGCTTAATGTTGATGATAGTAGAAAGGGAAATTCTGGGTGCACCCGAGCAGATGGACTCATTCGGGACAGTGATGGATCTTGAATTGTTGGATTTGCTATAAATACTGGTGTGGGAATCTCAGCTAGAGCTGAGCTATGTGCAATTACTGCTGGATTAGAGATTGCATGGTCTCGAGGTATTACCAAACGGATTATTGAATGGGATTCTGAGCTGGTGATAGATTGCATTACAAAGGAGTCAATTAAAATGGATGCGAACTATATTTTAATTGTCAAAGCAAGGGAACTATTAAAAAGAGATTGGGAAGTGGTAGTGCAACATGCATTCAGGGAAGCCAATTTAGTAGCAGACTGTTTGGCAAACTTTGGGTTAAGTAAAGATCTATTTGACAGGGGATTGGGAATAATTACCAATCCTCCTTTAATCTTATACTCTTTCTTGCATTTCGATCTCATTGGGTCCATTTTTTCTCGTTTGATTTAATCTAGAGCAAATCTAGCTCTATTTTTTTTTTTTAAAAAAAAAACAATGAATAAATGCATGAAACTTCCACTCTTGCATGCTTTGGTAGCAAAAACTGATTCTTCTCAAGTTTTGTGTGAATGGTTTGTACGAGTATATGATTACTTTTATAAAATCTGGTCATCAGGAAACATTGTCAACAAATCAACACTAACTTCACGGGGTGCGGAAGTGTTTGGAGTTGTGGTGTAATTTAATTTTTTATTAAAATTTGAAATTTTTTAGTGTTTTTAGATTATTTTGATTGGTTGATGTTAAAAATAAAATAAAATATTATTTTGATGTATTTTCAAGTGAAAAATATTTTTAAAAACAATTTTTATTATGTTTTCAAACATGCAAAATCAACAACAAGAAAACAGTGCAGATGCCAAGAAAAAATTAAGCTTTTGTTTGGAATTGCAGCTCAAATAAAGGATTGTTAAAATTCAATTTTTTTTAAAAAATTATTATTTTATGTTTTTATATCGTTTAGATGTATTAATATTATAAATAAATTTTAAAAAATATTATATATATATATATATTATTTTAAAAAATACTTTGAAAAACAACATAATAAAATAATACACTTCTAATTACTCAAATTGATGGAAAAAACACAAAAGAAGTAATAAATTAAAAAAATAAATTATTCAAATGATATGTTGTCTTTCCCTTAAAAAAATTAAAAAACAAGCCCAGAAATACGAGTTTAGGCTTGAAAGCCCATGCACCTGAGTTAAAATGACTAAGTGTGTTAAATTTATTTGTCAACAAACTTATAAGACTTTTCATGCATTGTTTAGGTACTTTTGTTAAATCATATAATGACTTGAAAAGCTTGTGAACTTTCTTTTCTCCCCCCAACAACAACCTTCAGTGTTATTTCATATAGATTTTTTTTGTCGACGTCACCTTTTAAGAAAGCTATTTTTATATCTATTTAATATATTTTAAACTTGTTAATAGTTACAATGGCTATTGACGTTCATATGGAAGTCAAAATAGTCCATGCCTTCTTATTATTTAAAACATTTCACAACAAGTCTTGTTTTATATTTATCAATAGTTTTATCAACTTTCATCTTTCTCTTAAAGATCCATTTATGGCCTAATAGTTTACTTCTATTGTGAAAGATTCACTAGTTTACATTATAATTTTGCATAATATATTCAATTTATATATTGATTTTCTCTTTCAAATAAAAAGCTTTAGGATATGACATGATCTCGGAGTAGCTTTAAGGTTCATTTTTAGCAAGAAAGTTAGAAGATCATGATCGAATGTTTTATTTGTTTTCATCTTCTTATCATATCTCAATCTCATCATCTTCTATTTAATGATTCCTACTCAAGCTTATCTCATTCGTTCTTTTAAGTGAATGATTTTATTATGCTTCCTTAAAAAAAACACATCTTTAAATAATATAGCATTAATTGATTATATTATTATATTAGAATGAATATCCTCAATACTTAATTTGTGACAAGAAACAAATATAAACCACCATTATAAGAATATCCAATGAATACACAAACCATAGATTTATGTCCTATATTGAATATTTTGGGATTATGTATTGCAACTTTTGTAAAATACTCCCACACTTTGAGGTATTTGTAAAAAGATCTTATACCTTTACATATCTCATATGATGTATTTTCTAACTTCTTATGAGGTAATTTGTTAAATATATAGTTCGTAGTCAAAATTGCAACTTCCAAAAAGTTCTAAGATGCTCTCAAACTTATCAACATGATATTTATAACTTCTTTTAGAGTTTATTTCTTACATTCAGCGATACTATTTTATTTAAGTGAATAAACGATAATTTTATGGATAATACCATCTTGAGAATAAAATTCACTAAAAATATACTTCACTAGCTCTATTATTTCTTATTACCTTTATCTTTTTATTATGTTGATTTTTAACTTCATTCTTGTAATTCTTAAACATTTCAAGAGTCTTATCTTTGTTTCTTAACAAATAAGTATAATAATACTTTATTGAATCATTTATAAAAGAAATGCAATACTTTTTACCACCTTTATTTTTTTATAAATTTTAAATCACTTATATTAGTGAATTAAATCTAGAAGTTCGTAACTTCTTTCGTTTAATTCTACAAAAACTTCACACTAATGATTTTTCTCAAAAACTATAGTTAATAATTCAAGATTAATTGATCTTTGAATATAATTATAATTCACATGTCCAATATGTTGTGTCACATATCTTAAGCAAGTAAAAACAAGAGACATTCTTATTATTATTAACCTCACCATTGATTATAATAATCATTATGCTTAATTTAAGAGGTCATCACATATATAACTTTTTTCTATAAACATCTCACTTTAGTGAGTATAAATTTATCACTTTCATCTTATAACCTTTTTTGCTCAATAATAAGTTAGATATCAAGTTTTTTTAATGTCAACTATATGAAGCACATTGTTAAATGTTAAGGACAAGAATCTTTTCAGAAGTTATTTTTAAAATGATCTTTTTAATGCCTAGTACTTTAGAGAATGATGAATCCCTCGTGTATGTTTACCGTCTATTTCTTTATAAGTGGAGAATATCTTCTTCTCAACTCATATATGTCTTACAGTACTAGTAACAACCCACCATTATTTATGATTATTGATAAGATTGACTTTGAAGGCAATCATATACAAACTCATCCACGACACTTCATTTATGATGTTATCGACCTCATATACATTAGCTTGAATAGCCCGTAATCTCTTCATGTTGCCTTGTCAAGCCTTGCTTTTACAATCATTAACTTGATGTTCAATCTTAGTGTAGATGAAACACTATTGTCTTTTTTTATTCTCAACTTGATCATGAGATCTTTAATTTTCACCTCCTTTCATGAAGTCTTTTCAATATTATAGTAATTTTTCAATAATAACAATTTGTTAAAATACTTTAGTATCAATTTTTCATTAATCCTTATTAACATTTCATGTTAAAGTAATTATTTTGCATAACCCAAATTATAAGTGAATTCTAAAATTAAATTGATCTCAGATATACTCATTAACCTGCTTTTAAACCAATTTTTCTAAACACTGTTGGGAGACACTATTGAATCGCTCTAATTCAGTTGTGAAGGCGCGATACTTGAGCTCTAGATTAACTTGAGGATTCTTCAGAACCTCCAAAGGGGTTTTAGTAAGTATCCCGATGGAAGCACTTTATGTTTTCAAGGTCTTTGTTGCGTATCAAAATAAGCGTTCCGACATCGTTAGCATTGGAAAATAGGAGCACGCTTCTTCGTTTCGTTGCTGGTTTCAAGACAGATAAATAGGATGAACAATTTGAGACAAACAAAGCTCAAGTCATGAAAGAAATAGTTGCTCTTGAGCCTAGAGATCAGAGCTATGATATGAGGGAGATCGGTTGCTGCTTGGAGTAATCTGGTGTATTTCACATAACTTTGTTTTCGTGTCAAATTATGTAAAAACAATATCAGTTGAAAGCGAAACAAAATATTTTTTTTATGAGTAATGCTGAATGTTCTTCATTTTTTTATTGATAAAAGAATATAAAGAGATCATTGAAACATGCATCAGTATAAGATTTATAGCTTTTACTACTTTCATGGATTCATGTGATTATGCACATGGTAAATGGTTCTGGTTACAGTTCTATTTTATGTTGTCCATGGCCACTAATGTACTGGAATCGGAATGGCTTGCATGGGAAGGTAATATCTTAATTTATATATGCTGATGTTGATTGCATAGTATCTGGTTGTCAGTTTCCTTTCAAACTCAGGGTGATCCATGTTCATGTGGTTTGGAAGACTGTTTATAAATATGTTGAATCCAGGTGAAAAGATGCAGATTCATCTATTAAGGTACGTGTTTCCTTCCGATTGTGGTTGAAGAAGCCTGATGATGCACAGATTGTAGTAATCATTTATCCAAGTCAATCCCTCAGCAATGATTTATGGTGATAATGATCTCCTCTCATTTCAATCATCCTTCTGTGGAGATTCCATTTGTGATTGTTTCATGCCGGTTGCCCGTTTGCTTTATTGTCCGCTAGTTTATCAAACAGATAGGAAAGTTTTTACAAAGTGCAAATATGGTTGGTTTTGATTTGGACAATGAGATCTGCACTCTTTTTTGTTGCAAGGATTAGTAGAATTGATGTTGTGCTTGACAATGAATCGAAGTGCGAAACTTCCAATGTTGCATGCTTTCGCAGCTAACAGTTGGTTCTTTGGACTGCAGGAGAAGGGGAGTTGCCTCTGACATTGATGAGCCCTATAACCTCCATCTTGCATATCGAGTGTTCTATTGGCTGCTAACTTTTTATCCTAAGTTGCAAAAGGTTCTCAAGTCATCGCACTTTGCTGCCACCGGAGGTTTGTTGTGATCCATTTCTCATGTCATTGCAGTCTTCTGTGAATTTGGGACCAACTTTGGATATTGATAACCTTAAAGATCCAGAGCAATTCTTCTTGGCTTTTGAAAGGCTTGAAGGTGAGTTTGCACATTGTTGTTGTTTTTAAGAACATGTTTTGCAATCAGTTGTTTGTATTTGGTTGTTGTTTAGATGCTAACTTTGGAGCCAGTTAGAAAGCCAAAGTTGCCAGTGGTGAGGTTCCGCTAGTTTCTGCAGAACCGATGAAGACTGTCAACAATGTCGAGCTTGGTGCTCCAGTAGCATTTCCCAGGAAAGTCGAGCAATAAAACTCATTTTCCAAATTTATAAAGGGCATTCAATGCGATTGTTTACTGGACAAAACTCAGAAAGAATTAAACTGATCCTTATCATGAAACATGATAACGCAGATTTAGGGTACTGAAATTTACAATGGCATCTGCACTTGCATGCAAAGAAACTAGCTGAATTTATTTGCTGCCAATGTCAGTCAAGGGTGCTCAAGTATTAACAAACCATAGACAGATATCCAACCACAAGTAAGAAATTGAACAAAGAAGACACCATAACCACAATCGTCAGGAGCAATCATCTTCTTTTCCCATTTCTTCTATTACAGCCAATACAATAAGCTACTCAATAGCGTTTACAACATGGGAATGAAGGAGCAAAAGCCCCAACATTGTACAGCTCGAAGCAGAAAATGCTAATTACATTTTGCTCAGAAAATCAGATACAGAATCACGCATGCTAAGCACTATTGGCAGAGATGCTGTCCTCCTCTTCACCGACTTGATGGATTTTGGCTATCGCTGCCTGTGCTCTCTCAATGATTTGCCTCTTCTGCATTTCCAAATCTCTCTGAAAATCCATCCTCATCTTCTCTAGTTCCAACATCTGCTGCCTTTTACTACTCTCAATCTTCTCGTATATCTCACTAAATTTATGAATAGAATCTGCAAGCAATCCGAAAGGGGACTGCTCAATACAATCTCTTCCAAGTCTTCTCTTCTTGGGTGGGAGTCCATCTGAATCATCCTCATCACGAGCTAATTCTGAATTCCCTGGACTATCCCTCATCTCATCAAACCCATTGGAATGGTTTGAATATACTCTTGGGTTCATGGAAACATACTCTCCCGAGTCCATCCCACAGGAGAGTCCACCTTGCTGAGCTGATGTCGACATTAGAACATCCATCTTCTTGAAATAAACCCATTTGCTAGCACCACCACCATCCTCTGCTAGCTTAATCCTCTCAATCTTGTACTTCTTTTTCAATGTATCCAAACGATTCCTACATTGTGTGTCTGTCCTCTCAATCTTTGATTTATCCGAAACCTTCTCTGCAACTTCTTGCCATTCATCAGATCGAAGACTCTTCTTCCCACGTTGCAAAAACTTCTCACCCCAAGCATCTAGCAAAACAAATGTTTCATGCTCAGTCCAGTCTGTAAGTGGATTTCGTCCACCAACTGATGGTTTTGGCACTGCTAGAGCTGCAACAGGAGGTAATGGAACACGAGGAGCAAATTCATAACTAGAAACTAAACTCTTTAGTTTTCGCTTTTTCGGATGCCTTTCTATATCGTCATCCTCGTGGTCATCATCAATCCCCCTACTATACTTTTCATCATCATCCCCATCCTCCTCATCATCAACACCCTCCTCCTCCTCCTCCTCCTCATCATCATCATCATCATCCACATCTTTTTCCACATAATGGATGCCATTATTCTGATTATTCTCCCCATCTTCATCTCCTAACTCATGCTCACCTTCTTCTTCATCATCACTATTCTCATCTTCACTAACAGCATATTGATTATCGACTGGCCTAGAATAGGTAGCATTCCCCACAGGAAGCTTGTGACGGTTAGAGCCATAACTCCGCTGGTTGTTCTCACCGTATGGATTTTGTGGGTACCTTGCATCATCCTCAGTATCATCCATTTTTACACCCGCTTTAAACTCAAAACGATATAAAAACCCTAAATTGTAATCGCCAAGTGACTCTCGAGACCAACTACAAACACCCGATTTCAACTAATCAAATGATCAAAACAACTCACACCATAGCTCTTTCCACCCTAAAACGCCACAATTTCAACCCCCAAATCCAAATTCCCTTACTTTCAAGAAATCAATTATACCACAAAATCCCAGACAAAAAAAAAATCAAAAATTTTCCTTTCTCGAGATCATTACCTACTCCATCAAATCCAAATCTACCAAAACAACAAAGCCTCAAACTTTCTGTTTCAAAACACTTTCAAAATAAGAGCTCCAAATTTACCACATCCGCTCTTCACACATAATCAAAACTCTAAGAAAAGCAAAACCCATGATTCAATATTATCGATAATGACCTCAAGAATGCAAGATTCTGAAGCCATATCAAAATCGAAGATAAATAAAAACCATGGTTGGTTCTTACCTCAGAAAAAAATAATCACTTTCGAGACTGGAAAGAAATCCAAATTGTTAGATTTCTCTGAAGTCAAACTGTAAATGAAGCTTCCAAGAAGGCCAAACTTAGATGTTTCAAAGAAATCGGAACTTATATATAAAAGCGCAAATCAAAGATGTGAGAGTGAAGAGAGACAGGTTTGAGGGTGGTAATCAGAGGATCTCTTCAAAAGGAGATGGAAGAGGGTGGCCTCTAACACACGCCCTGTGCTTTCATTCAGATGTGATTTTGATGGAGTTAATAATAGCTCGTCCCTGTAGTTTATTGAAACAAGTTAAATAATTCTTATAAGTTAGATAATCCCTTGACCATCTTTTTGCTTCAAAACATTCATTCTTGCTAATCAAATTTTCTCATATTCTGTTTTCTCTTTTATATATTTCAACAATAAATAAATAAATTAAAAAAACATGAAATTTAGGTAAGCTCTTAGTCATAAACACGCTTAAAAATATAAAAATTAAATATATAATTATTTTAACAAAACAATTATATATTTTAACATTGATATAAATATTCCTCTGACCATCATTATTTTAACATTGATAAAAAATAAATTAACAAAACAACTAAATGGTATGGAGTAATTTAACTGATCATATAATGAATCAATTTGATATATTAATTTAATCGTTAGAGTGTGGGTCAAAGTCGAGGTTGCAGGTTCGAATGGTGGAAGGCGCAAATAACGTTTTGGACAGGTCCAACCCAGCACGATGTGGCTCCTATTTATTGGCTATTTTTTTATCTTATATTTTTTTTATTTTCATTTTTAGAATAAAGTTTTTATTAAATTTTATCTTAAATCAATTTTTTTTATTTTTTATTATATAATAAAATAAAAAAATTAATTCAACCCAATATATTTTATAATCAGGGTCGCGAGTTTGTTGGGTTAATTAGAATTTAATCTGACATATTTTTTTTTTGGACTTGTCTAGTCGACAAGGATGAATTAGACAACTTCCACGCAATTTAATTTAAAACTTGAGAAATATAAAGATTTAGGTCGGGTTTTTTTAAATTTAAACTGTTATATCGAATTGAATAATATTACTTAAAATTTTCATATAATTTAGATATTATTTTTACTTGAGGAATAAACTAGTAAAATTAAAGAAAATTGTGTTTTTATTATAGATCTTTCTCGGTAGAAAAGTCATTTATACTCTGACTTGGTAATATTATTTAGGGGAGTTTTAAAACGGATGCCACATTATTAAATAATGTAAAACATTTATCGTATCATTAAGAATCATAAACATGTTTTCTCTTTCAATATTTTTTTTCTCATTTTCTTTCAACATACTCTTTCTCTCCATCTTTCTCTATTTAAACAAGTAAAAATTTGATGGGTTTTCTTGTTAATTAATAAAGGGAGTGAATTAAGAGTTGGATCCGCAAAGGTAAAAGGGAGAGTTATAATTAAGCACGATTATGTTAGTGAGAAACTTTTCATCTACTTTACTTTAATTGATGTGGCAATTCTTTAATTTTCTTTAATGATGTGACACCAATTTTAATGGGATTAACTTATGGGAATCTGTATGGTATTATGGTAGTTTTTGTAGTTGTAGTTTGAAAAAAATTATTTTATAAAAAATATTTTTAGTTGAGG
>Ga0307517_10007519_pt1 | contig 15850 bp, 4 predicted proteins | sample 23_EM_MG_FD_194515 | JGI IMG/M metagenome (GOLD analysis project Ga0307517, IMG submission 194515) | Populus trichocarpa ectomycorrhiza microbial communities from riparian zone in the Pacific Northwest, United States - 23_EM | ecosystem: Host-associated > Plants > Roots > Unclassified | place...
TAATTAATAGAATTATTTATGTTTCAGATTTGGTTCCAGAATTTAGTATAAATAGAAGTTGGAGGGGGTTGTTCCGAGCATCAAAAATCAACATTTCTGCATTCTTTTTCCTCTAGTTTTCATCATGCTTTTCCTTTTGTTATTCTAGAGTTTTAGGTTCTTGTTTTTGGTGGAGAAATTTCATTAAGTTTTTAGATTTTAATTTGTAGCGCAACCTTTTTAAGGTAATGTATTTTGCATTCTTTTTACACGTACTAAGTTTTTCAACAAATAAATATACTATACATTTTGTTTAATTAAGTTTATGTACATATAAATTATATGTGTGTGAGAGCATTATTATGGAAAGTTTTTATAATCCCTATGTTTTTTTTTTTCAAATTAATTCTTATTGGAAAGTTTTTTTATCCTTATATTATCAACAATTAGAGTTTAATCCACAATGTTTATGATGTAATAAGTAATCATAGCCCATTATATTCCAATTTTAAAAATTACACAACCAAATACATTATGCGATCCATTATATTCAACCAAACATGTCGGTACGTAATTATTAAGACAATGCGCATAGGAGACAGTGGTGAAAAAAGGGTGTCTGTCTCAGACGATTCGGACAGGCTAAGCAGATAGGCTCTTCTTCTGCACGCAGTTGTGGACTTTGTACATGAAGGGTCGGTAACCAGATGCCCATTAAGATTTAGACAGCTGCTTTCGAGAGAGATTAGGATGAAATCCCAGGATTAAGAGCTTTAAACCAAGGAGGTAAAATCCAATGGCTGGAAAGAGAATAACCTGTATTTAGACATCAACCTCGATCTTTGAAGATCTTTTTTCCTCAACTAAATCAAGGGAACTTTATGACAGAACCCTTGCAGTCAGTTAGCTGTTAACTGGCCATTGGTTAATAGGCATATGAGGGAGATAAATATTCCATTTCTGTGTAACAACTTTATTCTAGTTGAAAAAGAAGAGATTTACTTGGGACTAACTCTTTTAAGTTTTTTATTTTATTTTATTCCAATGCTGTAAAAAAAAATCTGATAAAATAACGCACTATAAACAAAAATAACACATACAAAAATAGTGAATTCAGTTTGACCATACAAGGTAGATATCGAGACTCACTTGTTTTTAGGTTATTCATGTAGCCCGTTTTGATTATTATTGATAATTTTTTTGGTATTAGATTCTTCTTGTTGAAAGTTTTTTGGTATATTATTGTCTTTTTTTATTTATTTTTAATTAATTTTTATATCAGTAATTTTATAATTTAAAAGAGATACACTCAATACTTGCGAATCACTGATATATGTACAACTCTTTGAGCTATTCTAGATAACCATAGTACTGCACGTACAAGCTTTGTCACGTGGGCCTGGAAGGGCCAATGGGGTTGAATAAAAAGTTAAAAACCTTCAGCCCTCGCTCTTCGCCATTGATGAATTACATTCGATTTTCCAGCGATGCCTAATGTTTTCAAATCTCACCTATAAGTCTATAACTACATTCGATTTTAAATTTCAGCCATTAATTACATTCGATTTTCCAATTATTTAAGTCTAAACAATAAAATAATAAAAATGAGAATAACCCAATCCTTGTTAGTACCAAGCAATTTCACTCTGATTTTTTGTCACTTGACCACAAATGCTTTTGATTTTTGTACATGAGCTCTCAATTGTTTAAATAATATATTGGTTTTTATCAGGTTTTGAGTCTTGTGGTTACTAATATATGTTCGTTAACTTCAGAGCATGTGAAATCAGTTGAGGTGTGTGTAAGCTGATCCGAATACCCATATACACACACTTTTATAGCGTTCGTAATTTCTTAGTTATCCTTTCCTCGCCTACATCCTGGGTCAATAACACGCATTGCTCTCTGACTTTTTAGGCATGGTAAGAAGATTTGCAGTTTGAACGATTAATCTCTATAATCAAACACGGGATAACTTCTTAAGGAAAGGGCATGTGCTTGAAAAAACCTTTCACTTGATAAAAATAATAATACACCACGATGCCCTTTGAAATTTGAATTTCCTTTTTGTTTTTTTGCTTCTCCGTTTAGTGACTGAATTCTGATCTCTCTTGTATTTAATAATCCCTGCCAAATCTCCGTCGGATTAATGAAAATAGGTAAAAAAGATGTCACTCAAATAGTTATGGCTTTGCTTTTCTGATAACATAACCGCAGGTCTGCTGTCCAGCCTCATTCATTGTCCCATTCATGCATCTTGAAATATCATCTCTCTCATTTCACGATCCATCTCAGTTTTTTTTTTTTCCTGTAAGCAAAGGACCTTTTCAAATCCTCCATAATAGAGTACTGGAAGGGAGTTAAAAAACAAAAATGGTCCAGCAAAATCTCCTGTGAATCACTCGAGTCCCCAACACCTCGAACACCAAATTGGACCCATCTCTGATCTTCTCCAACTCAAGACTCCAAGATCCTTTTTGTTTTTTCCCCTCTCTACCTTGCTGTTTTCTTTGTACTTGTATATATCTTGGTCCACCAATTCCTCCACATCTCAAAACCTTTCCTTTCCCTTGCCCTTTTTGTGCCCTTACTTTTCCTTTATTCCCATCTCTCCCTCCACAAATTCCCCAGTTTCTACAGAGAAACCCCTCAAAATCCCAAGGCCCATCAGTCCCTATAAATTAAAGCAAGAAAGACCCTTTTACAAAACCTCCTCGAAAGTGAGAGAACAGAAAGAAAACACCTCCTTGGTTCTTTCCCTCTCCCCTCTCATAAAAAAACCCAAAAAACTAAACACCACCTCTCTCAATCCTTTACAAAAAGGAACAGCAGAATGAAAGAATATTGGGGCTCTTTGGCCTCAATACTTGGTGTGTTGGCCTTTTGTCAAAGTCTCCTTCATGTATTATTCCCACCAGAGCTCCGGTTTGCAACTCTGAAACTCTTCAACCGGGTCTTTAACATGTTCACTTCTTATTGCTACTTTGATATAACAGAAATTGATGGAGTCAACACCAACGAGCTCTACAACGCAGTCCAACTCTATCTAAGCTCCTGTGTCACCATCTCTGGCAGCCGTTTGAGCCTCACTCGTGCTCTGAATTCAAGTGCCATAACTTTTGGCCTAACAAACAATGACACTATCTTTGACACCTTCAATGGTGTTACTGTCCTTTGGGAACATATTGTGACTCAAAGACAAGCACAGACATTTTCCTGGCGTCCATTGCCTGACGAGAAGAGAGGTTTCACTCTACGTATCAAGAAAAAGGACAAGTCTTTGATTCTTGATTCTTATCTTGATTACATTATGGAGAAAGCCAATGATATGAGGAGGAAAAACGAGGACAGGCTTTTGTACACTAATTCAAGAGGTGGGTCTTTGGATTCAAGAGGGCATCCTTGGGAGTCAGTGCCATTTAAGCACCCAAGTACTTTTGAGACTCTGGCTATGGACCCTGTCAAGAAAGCTGAGATCATTGAAGATTTGAAAGATTTTGCAAATGGTCAATCTTTTTATCAAAAGACAGGCAGAGCTTGGAAGAGAGGTTATTTGCTTTATGGACCTCCTGGTACTGGTAAATCTAGCATGATTGCTGCCATGGCTAATTATCTTGGTTATGATATTTACGATCTTGAATTGACTGAGGTACACCATAACTCTGAACTTAGAAAACTTTTGATGAAAACAAGCTCAAAATCTATCATTGTTATTGAGGACATTGATTGTTCTATTGATTTGAGTAATAGGAAGAAGGGTAGTCCTAATAATAGTAGTTCTATTGGGAGGAGTTACTGTGACCCAGAAATGCGATCTGGGCCTGGTGTTAGCACTGGTGATGAAGGAGGGAATTCAATAACTTTATCTGGGTTATTGAATTTTACTGATGGGTTGTGGTCATGTTGTGGAAGCGAGCGGATTTTCGTGTTCACAACAAACCACATTGACAAACTTGATCCTGCATTGTTAAGGAGTGGTAGAATGGACATGCATGTTTTCATGAGCTACTGTTCATTTCCTGCATTGAGGATCTTGTTGAAGAATTACTTGGGCAATGCAGAAAGTGATTTGGATGAGGGGGTTTTGAAGGAATTGGAAGAGGTTATTGACAAGGCAGAGATGACTCCTGCTGATATAAGTGAGTTATTGATCAAGAACAGGAGAAATAAGGACAGGGCAGTGATTGAATTGTTGGAGGCATTGAAGAATAAGGCAGAGATGAAATTGAAGAGTGGAGAATGTGTTAGAGAGAAGAATTTGAATGATGTGGGAGAGGAAGAGGAAGAGGAAGAGCAAGAGAAGAGAGCTTTGGAGAGTCCTAAAGAAGGTTGTGACTATGAGGACAGCATCAAGAAAGAAGAGGAGGATGAAGAGAAGAAGATTAAATGATATAGAAAATGAAGTATTTTACTGGCTGGTTTCTGGATTGAAAGTATTTCTATTTTATCTTCAAATTGTTGCTGGTGCATAGCATAAGCGGTGGTGGTGGGCTGCTGCGAAGATTGGAAGTGAATCTGTACTGGATAATATTAGGTCTCCAATTTTTTTCAATGTTTAATATTATTATCCATCTTAATGTTAATTAAATAATGAAAGCAGTATCATATGATCAACAGATAAGCTTATTTGCATGTGGTGTGGTTGGCTTGGCCATGTGGGATTTTCTTATACGCCTTACTTTAAGGGTCTAGAATGACGCCTCCATTTTCCCCTTCTCATCATCCTCCTCTGCAACTGTGACCCACATGCTCTTCTTCCATTACAATTCTCAATTATGCATGACTGTGTGGGCCTTGGATTGTGATGAGCCTTAAATCTACGCTGCTAACTAGCATCAAGGGTGCGCACTTGGGAAGGATCCAATTGTATCCTCCAAGTTATTATTTTCTTTTCTGGGTTTTTTTTTTCAGTTTGTGGCAACACCTTGCCTAATTTATCAATTGCCAAGGGAAGGAATTGATGCGTAAGCAATGAGACGGGAAGGATAGAGAAAGTGAAACATGATGGCTAGGTGTTAGGTAGCAGATCTTGACAAACTGTCATGTAAACCCCCATTCATTGTTGTTTTGGCAAGACAAAGAATAAAGGTTCCTTGTCAATTCCAATGTCATCCTTTCATGAAAGTATGCAGAGATGAAGATGCAGTTCCCTTCATTATTTGCGCAATGGGCCACTATATATCACTATTCATTTGATCAGGAGCAATCTTCTATTATGGAGCACAAGATAATTTGAACAAATTCCACCTATTCTTGTGGTGATAGATTGGTGCACAGGGGAGGGTCCTTTCCAATTCTTTCTCTGTCAAATTGGTGGATTTCTTTCTTTTTTTTTGGCTCCCTTTCCCATAAGTTTCACAAAAATCATACTCCAGTACGAAAAAATTGATGCATTAACTTATGCATACAGGAATTTGTCCACGGATTTAAGATTTGTTGTAGTCGGTACTTTGCCTTGTTTTTTTTTTTTTAAGTTTAACGTGGGTATTCGGGCCAGTTTGTGCGCATCTCGACTAATCCCACGGGCCCTGAAGTTAACGACTATATAAGCCTCCAGTGACCATCATATGAGCAATCACATGGCTCGAACCTGAAACTACAGAAGAAGCAAACTTCTTAGTCCCAAACTCTTACCGCTGGCTACCTAGATGGTTGCCTTGTCATTTTCTAATTATGTTAAAGTATGCCATAATAATAATTCTAATCTTGAGGTGACGAGGCTTATGGATAGGATTTAAAGGGCACTTTAGGAAAAACAAAAGGAAGGGCAAATTTGATTAACAAGCTCCAGATTTCATGTCGGGGAAAGGAAGGATTGGGGAGCTAAAGTAACTAAAAAGTCTAGATTCACAATGAGAAAGGGTTGTCAAGCCTAGGCATGGATCTTGGCCTACGTTGTGACAATTTTCTCTCTAGAAATTAATATTTATTTTCCATGGAAAACATGAATGAAAGAAAAGGGAGAGATGATAGCTGGCACGGCAGAGCCATTTTCTTTCTCGGAGGAGAATGCCACTTTATATTGTACCAACTATCAACACTTTATTTATTTATTTTTTAAAAAAAGTTGTGTTGTAGATTTGGAGCCGCGAATAAGACAACAAGAGAAATGATAAGCACGTACTTCTGTTTTCAGGATGAGCCACCGCTGCTTTAAACACGGTTACATGCCGAGCCTCGCATGATGACTTTTCGCCAGTAGAGAAAGATTTCGATGTGTGGACAATGCTATAAGGGACACTTGCTAATTGTCACGTATTTGGTATGAAAAGATTTAAAAGTAGCATATGGAGCCCTGTTTCCTTCCTGTGGGAGTTAAGGCACGATCAAGAAAATTATTGCATGGTACTAGTACTGTCGGTGAAAGCAATGTAGAAGCAGATCAATTATGCAACCGTGTGCTCTGTTACTTCAGCTGTGGGGAGTTGGGACTTCATTGTTGGATATTAGCCTACAAGATTTGTGGCCCTGAGCAAGAAGTGGAAGGAATATATAGTTACGTGACAGTTCTTCAGGAAACAAGGGGGGTGCATTTGCGAATGTGGACCAATGATAGTTCGGATTTTGGATTCTATATCTCCTCAGTGTTGATTCTTAAACAAATTTTGTAGGTCTAGCCTCTTGGCGTTTTGCGACTACCTATACCCTTAGATCAGGAATCATAATTTTATGTTGAATCACAACGTTAATGGTCTTCACCTCAATCATAACGAGCGCGCAACATTTCATGCACGCCCAAGAAGGAAGAAAAGAAGAAAAAAGACTAACTATTTCAGTAAATTATGCACTGACACGCCTACAGACAATGAAGCAGGCATGTCTTTGGGATAGCTCAGCTCCAAACCAGCACACATCAGTCATCGCAATCCATGCATGCTAAGCAGCAAATCAATAGTTTAGTCTTTATAATATATTCTTTATTCTTGTGGTTTCCCGCTGAGGCATTTACATGTCCCACGCAGAAAGAAAAATCGACTGGTACGGCTGGCATTCTCTACAAACATTTTAAGCCTCACGTTGGGTGCCCAATTGCCTTACCAAGAATAAATTCAACGGGCCTGGCTTAGAGACAATTTTTCCCAGGTTAGGAGGATCTTAGACCACTTATTATTGTGTGCGTGTGTGTGTATATACACATGCAACATGGAATTTCGGTCCAATATTTAAAATCCCAGTGATTTCATATAGTAAAACGTTATGCGATAAGACTAGACCGAACAAAACATTATGTCACAGTTTTGCTTAATACTTTTTTTTTCCTATATGAAACATATTGAATATAGCATTTTGTCAAGTCGACATTAAAAAAAAAAAAAACAAAAAAAAACTTGATGAGCATCATATTCTAATGCAGGAGTATGGGAGTTAATTAGTAAGAAATGGCGGATAATATTTATTTGAGTGGAATTTGAATAGGGATCGATCAACCATCAAAAGATTATAGAATCTTAGACCAAAGGAACGAGTATGATCAACAAGAGAAATGGCAAATGACCAAAGATTTAATGTTGAAAATGTCAATCTTTTTGCATATGCTATGTTTATCCTATTACGACCATATCTTTGGGAATCTACGACCTTCCCTTTGTTCTCTTCAACTTCGAGAGGCCCTAATTAACAGGTGGGAACCAAGAAAAAGGATGAAATCATGAAGGTATAATCCAAGAACAACTTTGGTTCTTAATAAAAAAAAGATATACTTTCTTTAATTTCTTCATGAAAATGGACACGCACGCTTTCTTTTCCGGTGAAAGGAAATAATATCAAATCAAAGAAAATGACGGGTTTGAATATCGGTGCCTTGGAGTTCTCAAATTAATTTGCTCATTCTGAACAAGTCCAGGGCCGGCCATATTGGTCTACTGTAACACACTCGGAGAATTGTTCAATTCTTGATTGCCTATATATTCACACCAGTCTTTGAGCTCGAAGGCTCTATACAGTTTTCTTGACCAGATTAACGTTAGCGCTTAGCCGCCGCCGCCGCCTTTGCTGAGACGCTGAAACCTAGATGTCAGAATTGAATGACTAAGGAAAGATTGTAACCTTCTAAGATAAACATGGGAGATATCTCACAATGGTCAAGGATTTGAAAATAAAAATGGGAGATGAGACTTTTTGCGGCATGGACCAAATGAAGAGAGGGGGAAAATCCAGGATTGGGCTTAAGAGACACCTGGTCTTCCGGCCTATCATAACGAGCAAGGGCATGAGTTGGTGGTGATAAGTGGGCTCTATGTTGGACTGGCTTCTAGAGAAGAAGAAAACAGAAACCGCCCCGAAAAGACAACGCAACAACTAGGATTGGTTTTGCAATGAAAATGGATGTTTCCCTGTCATCTTGACGACACATGTTGCGGTGATTTAACGAGACTTTATTTTCCATGAAAAATAAGTGACATGTAATAAATGATGATTTACAGTATTAATTCATTTGATTTCTTCTAGCATGGAAGCTTATGCTAATCATCGCTGATTATATATATATATATATATATATATATATATATATATATATATATATATATATATTGTAACAAATGGAATGTTTAGAATTGAGTTTTGGAAGCTATTTTGAAAAAAATTAAAATTTTTATTTATTTTATTTTAAATTAATATTTTTAGATATTTTCTGATATTTTATTGTGCTGATATTAAAAATAATTTTTTAAATATAAAATAAATATTATTTAATGTATTTTACAATAAAAATTATTTTAAAAAATAATTACATCATATTTAAACGAGGTGTCAATATAAATGAGTATATGAAAACGTTAAAAAAGATAGTCGCCAACCATCGAAGCAACAATCGAGCTGAGGATGTTATCTAGCTCCTTGCTTATCTTATAATTTTCTTTTATTTTTATTTTTTCTCACTTGTTTGGATTTTAAGGGTTTTTTTTATTATTTGTCTGGATTCTTATTATCTTTTCTTTAATTATTCTTGGAAATTTTCAAACAGGTTTGTGGAAGAGCAAGTGTAGTTGTTGGAAAAAAATTTAACATGAGAATGTTAACAAAAAGAAAAAGTACACTGACTAAAGACATAGGATAGTGAGCCTTAGCTTTGATTTCTTTTTAATTAGCACGATGAATTATAAATTTTAAAGGAATAACACGATGTAAAAAGAAATTAGTCACTTCCTAGCCGCTACCACCACTTTTCAGTCAAAAAGGTAACGTAAATATCCTATATTATTAGGGTTTTATATTTAATTTGTAATTGGTATAGTTGTGATTAAATTATTGTTTAGGGGTTGTTGGATTATTGATAAATTAAATGTAAATTAAGTCAATTAGGGTTGAGCTTAAAAATAAGATGAATTAGGTTGGATTTTGTTGAGTTTTGTATTGTGTTAAATGTTTGAAAAAGTTATTGGATTTAAAGATTTTGTATGAATTAGTTAAAATTAAATATGAAATCATGCAATTAGGGTTGGTTTCACGCAATTAAATATGAAAATAACATGAATTAGGTTGAGTTTTGTGTTGAGATGAATATTTGGATAAATTGTCTAATTTAAGGGTTTTGTATGAATTGGTTGAAATTAGCTATTAATTCATGCAATTAGAGTTGATTTCACCTTTAAATATCATGAGTTCAATAAGCTTGGTTAATTTAAATATATAATTATAAAAAAAGCAACGAAAATAAAAAAAACCCCAAAATTGACAATTACCAATAAAAAAATTAAATACTTGCCAATATTAAAAAAAGATACCCTCTAAATATTCTTAAAAGGTCTCAACGGTCTTATTTGATAACAAATAAAAAATTATATGAGAATGAGATAACCTTATAAAGAGAGAAAAAAATATGAAGCTTAATTACTAGCAAATCAAACGCTGAAGGACGAATTGAAAAAAAACAATTTTAAAAGAGAAAAAAAAAATAACTCGAGTCAATATGCTAAATTTATGGCATGGTTGTGATATCGAGATAACCTCATATAAAAAAATAAATAAAACAATGAAATGAAAAAACTTGAAAAAAATCAATAAGAAAACGCCCGAGTTAACTCAACTAACCTGCAACTCGAGATATGAAATCAAGATAACCCCATAGAAAAGAAAATGATAAAAATCATGAAGCTAAAGGCCTAATAACCTGAAGTCGAATAATGAAAATAAAAAATTAATTAATTAAAAAAAGAACCTAAAAAAGAAAGTTAACTCGAGCTTACCTTCAAAACTCATGACTTAGGTCATAAAATTACTGGATTTAAAGATTTTATATGAATTAGTTAAAATTAACTATGAAATCATGCAATTAGGACTGATTTCACGCAATTAAGCATGAAAATAACATGAATTATGTTGAGTTTTGTGTTGACTTGAATGTTTGGATAAATTGCCTAATTTAAGGGTTTTGTATGAAGTGGTTGAAATGAGCTATTAATTCATGTAATTAGGGTTGATTTCACCTATAAATAACACGAGTTCAATAAGCTTGGTTAATTTAAATATATAATTATAAAAAAGGCAACGTCAATTAAAAAAAAACCCTAAAAATAACAATTATTAATAAAAAAATAAACATTTGTCAATATTATGAAAATATATCCTCTAAATATTCTTAAAAGGTATCAATGGTTTTATTTGATAACAAATAAAAAATTAAATGAGAACGGGATAACCTCATAAAAAGAGAAAAAAATATGAAGCTTAATTACTAGCAAATCAAACGTTGAAGGACTAATTGAAAAAAAAATCAATTCTAAAAGAGAAAAACTCGAGTCAGTATGCTAAATTTATGACTTGGTTGTGACATCGGGATAACCTCATAAAAAAAATAGAACAATAAAATGAAAAAACTTGAAAAAACCAATAAAAAAACATTAAAAAAGCCCGACTTAACTTGACTAACCTGCAACTCGAGATATGAAATCAAGATAACCCAATAGAAAAGAAAGTGATAAAAATCATGAAGCTAAATGACTAATAACCTAAAGTCGAATGATAAAAATAAAAAAAAAATCAATTAAAAAAATAACCTAAAAAAAAAACTCAAATCGAGCTTACCTTCGAAACTCATGACCTAGGTCATTAAATTACTGGATTTAAAGATTTTGTATGAATTAGTTAAAATTAACTATGAAATAATGCAATTAGAGCTGGTTTCAGCAATTAAGCATGAAAATAACATGAATTAGGTTGAATTTTGTACTGACTTGAATGTTTGGATAAATTGTCTAATTTAAAGGTTTTGTATAAAATGGTTGAAATTAGCTATTAATTCATGCAATTAGGGTTGATTTCACCTATAAATAACATGAGTTGAATAAGCTTGGTTAATTTAAATATATAATTACAAAAAAAGGCAACGACAATAAAAAAACCCCAAAAATGACAATTACTAATAAAAAATAAACATTTGCCAATATTATGTAAATATATCCTCTAAATATTCTTAAAAGGTCTCAACAGTCTTATTTGATAATAAATAAAAAAATAAATGAGAACAGAATAACATCATAAAGAGAGAAATATTATGAAGCTTAATTACTAGCAAATTAAACGTTAAAGGACGAATAAAAAAAACACCAATTTTAAAAGAGAAAAAAAACTAACTCGAGTCAGTATGCTAAATTTATGGCTTGGTTGTGACATCGGGATAACCTTATAAAAAAAATAGAGCAATAAAATGAAAAAACTGAAAAAAACCAATAAAAAACATTAGAAAAGCCCGAATTAACTTGACTAACCTGCAGCTCGAGATATGAAATCAAGATAACCCAATAGAAAAGAAAGTGATAAAAATCATGAAGCTAAAGGCCTAATAACTTAAAGTCGAATGATGAAAATAAAAAAAAAATCAATTAAAAAATAACCTAAAAAAGAAAGTCAAATCAAGCTTATCTTCGAAACTCATGACTTAGGTCATGAAATTACTGGATTTAAAGATTTTGTATGAATTAGTTAAAATTAACTATGAAATCATGCAATTAGGGCTAGTTTCACGCAATTAAGCATGGAAATAACATGAATTAGGTGGAATTTTGTTGAGTTTTGTGTTGAATTGAATATTTGGATAAATTGCCAAATTTAAGGGTTTTGTATGAAGTGGTTGAAATTAGCTATTAATTCATGCAATTAGGGTTGATTTCACCTATAAATAACATGAGTTCAATAAGCTTGGTTAATTTAAATGTATAATTACAAAAAAAGGCAAGGTCAATTAAAAAAACCCAAAAAATGACAATTACTAATAAAAAAATAAACATTTGCCAATATTACATAAAGATATCCTCTAAATATTCTTAAAAGGTCTCAATGGTCTTATTTGATCGTAAATAAAAAATTAAATGAGAACGAGATAACCTCATAAAGAGAGAAAAAAAATATGAAGCTTAATTACTAGCAAATCAAACGCTGAAGGACGAATTAAAAATGAAAACAATTTTAAAAGAGAAAAAAACCTAACTTGAGTCAGTATGCTAAATTTATGGCTTGGTTGTGACATTGGGATAACCTCATACAAAAAAAAAAAAGAACAATAAAATGAAAAAATTGAAAAAAACCAATAAAAAACATTAGAAAAGCCCGAATTAACTTGACTAACTTGCAGCTCGAGATATTAAATCAAGATAACCCAATAGAAAAGAAAGTGATAAAAATCATAAAGCTAAAAAATAACCTAAAAAAGGAAGTCAAATCGAGTTTACCTTCGAAACTCATGACCTAGGTCAAGAAATTACTGGATTTAAAGATTTTGTATGAGTTAGTTAAAATTAACTATGAAATCATGCAATTAGGGCTGGTTTCACGCAATTAAGCATGAAAATAACATGAATTTTGTTTAGTTTTGTGTTGACTTGAATGTTTGGATAAATTGCCAAATTTAAGGGTTTTGTATGAAGTGGTTGAAATTAGCTATTAATTCATGCAATTAGGGTTGATTTCACCTATAAATAACATGAGTTCAATAAGCTTGGTTAATTTAAATATATAATTACCAAAAAAGGCAACGTCAATTAAAAAAAACCCAAAAAATGACAATTACTAATTAAAAAATAAACATTTGTCAATATTACGTAAAGATATCCTCTAAATATTCTTTAAAGGTCTCAACGGTTTTATTTGATCATAAATAAAAAATTAAATAAGAGCGAGATAACCTCATAAAGAGAGAGAAAAAAATATGAAGCTTAATTACTAGCAAATCAAACGCTGAAGGACAAATTAAAAATGAAAACAATTTTAAAAGAGAAAAAAAACTAACTCGAGTCAGTATGCTAAATTTATGGCTTGGTTGTGACATTGGGATAACCTCATACAAAAAAAAAAATAGAACAATAAAATGAAAAAAACTAGAAAAAACCAATAGAAAAACATTAGAAAACGTCCGAGTTAATTTGACTAACCTGCAGCTCGAGATATGAAATCAAGATAACCCAATAAAAAAGAAAGTGATAAAAATCATAAAGCTAAAGGCATAATAACTTAAAGTCGAATGATTAAAATAAAAAAATCAATTAAAAAAAGAACCTAAAATAGAACGTCAAATCAAACTTTCTTCGAAACTCATGACCTGGATCATGAAACCAAATCTATTATTAAAATTAAATGAGATAAAACAATGAGGGTGAAATTAAAAAATAAAATTAAACAAGAAAAGGATAAAAAAACAAAAAAATTGCAATTAAAAGAAAAAAGACCAAGTTGAATACAAAAATTAAATTAAATAAAATGTTGAGGGACAAATTGAAAACACAATAAATCAAGAAAATGATAAAAAAAAAACCAAGAAAATAGCAATAAAAAGAACAAAGACCAAATTAGATACCAGAATTAAATGAAAAAAATTTTGAGGGACTAAATTGAAAAAAAATCAATTAAAAAAATATTATAGCAAAAAAAATAGCATTCAAAAGAATAAAAAAAAATTGATACAAATACAAATTGACAGGATTTATTTGATTTTTGAAAGGGCTTACACGAAATTTGATGCGAGGAGAGAGAAAATATAAAAGAAAAGAAAAAAGTCAATCGAAACCCAATAACTGCTCCGCTGTACACAAACGTCTAACCACCGGGAAGAGGATGGAGTGAGACTTCCAATATCATCACTAAAGATGACGTTTGGTTGCCTAGAGGCGCCACATGTGCCACCCAAAAAGCATGGGATCCTACCACTCGTTGGCACTTGTTTAGTATATGCCAGCTATTTTTAATTTTTTAATTATTTTTATATTTGTTAAAAGATTGAATTGCCCTCATTAAGATTGATTATAACTAAAATATCATTAGAAGAATTCAAAAATGCACCATCATTTGTTTTTAAGAGAACAACTCACCATTTATCACACTACAACTAGCACTTATTTCATCATAAAAATAAGAAGAAAATAATAGTTTTCTAGTGCTATTAAGAATGTTATATGACTTAGTTTTTCATTTGAACCTAGATCTTGAGATCTCCAATTGATTAAGTATGGTTATCATCATTAATCTCTTTCATCTTAAAAGGCTTTAAGTCCATTCCCCTCCATTAATTATATACAAGCTCTCTTGAAAAATCTTTTGTTAGTAAATCTGCATTATTTTTCTTTGAATTTATGTACTAAATAGAAATAATTTCATTCAAGAGTAAGTGTTTAATGTTATTATATTTACATTATATATATATATATATATATATATATATATATATATATATATATAATACTTTATGCCCTTCTAATTGTTGATTGACTATCGTGATAGACACAAATAGCTGACACTAGTTTTGGGCAACATGAAATATCATCTAAGAAACCTTGAATCCATATGGCTTCTTCTCCAACTTTATTAAGAGCAATAAACTCTAATTCCATCATGGAACTTGCGATACACTTCGTTTAGAGCATTTCCTTAACATAATCGCTCTACTAAGTATGAAGATATATCCACTTTTGAATTTTAAATCCTTAGTGTTGGATATGCAATTAACATCATTATACACTTCTAGTAACATTGGGTAACTAATAAGTGTAGCCTATAGTTCAAGGTGTATCTCAAATATCTTAGTACCCTTTTTATTGTCTTTCAATTATTCATACTTGGATTACTTATAAATCTACTTAGTTTACTAACTGAGTAAGCAATATCAAGTCTTGTGCAATTCATAATGTATATATGGCTTCCAGTTATTCGAGAATATTCTAATTGGTTTATTCTCTTATCTCTATTCTTGGACATATGTGTTATTCTAGGATTAAAACAACAATAACACATGAAGGGGAGTGAATTATGTGTTTATTAATAATAATAAATATTGCAATTAACTCAATTAAACACAATAAACTAACAATATAATTAAAGTACTTAAAGTAAATAGTATAGGGATAGAAATCACAAACTTGATTTTTAATGTGGTTCGACAAGCCTACATCCATACCTTAAGCATCAAACTGGTGTTGAGTATTGTATTCTTTACTAATCCAAGCCAAAGATTATAATGTCCTTGATGAATCCTCACCAAACCCCTACTTGAAGAAATACCTTCTTCAAGATTTTTTTTATCTTAGTGATGTATCTCACCAATGACCAAGATTTTTTCACTTAAACTCTTGAAGGATTATAATTGTTCGAAATGTAACAACACTCTCTCAAAGAGTAGATAATACAATTAAAGCTTATATCTCTATAGCTCACTCAATAACACTTAGAATATATGAAGGTGTTTAAGTGTAGTGAGTGTGAGAATTTATACTCTTGTGCAAGAATATAAATGTTTTAATGCACAAATATGAGTATGATTTGAGATTGATGATTTGAAGTTATTTTTGCTCTTAAAATAGCCTATATATATATATATATATATATATATATATATATATATATATATATATATATATATATATATAAAACAAAAAAAAAAGATATT
>Ga0307517_10007520_pt1 | contig 15850 bp, 7 predicted proteins | sample 23_EM_MG_FD_194515 | JGI IMG/M metagenome (GOLD analysis project Ga0307517, IMG submission 194515) | Populus trichocarpa ectomycorrhiza microbial communities from riparian zone in the Pacific Northwest, United States - 23_EM | ecosystem: Host-associated > Plants > Roots > Unclassified | place...
CGCTCACAAGAGATTGGATACAAGCTTTGGGTTTTAAAGAGGCAGAGAATTCTCGTTCACAGTAGTATTTTTTAGGGAAGAATTGTTCCTAATCTAACATGGAAAGACTTCCACCAAAATATTCAATCAAATTGCTGGCGTTGATTTTCTGTCTACTTGGCATAATCCAGTTGCGAGTGAAAACCACCTTCTTTTTCTGTTACGTAAACCACAATTCTCTTAATATACTCGCTCCATTTGCAAGATGACCGAAGGAATTTTCTTGTAGATGCTATGGAGAACCATGTGCCGCAGGAATGTGAAAACTGTTGATCTCATTCACTGAATCACACGTCAACTAGCAATATATATATAATAGATAAAATTTCAACTAGCTAGGTTTGCTTGTAAAGTTCCTGCAAGTATTAAATTCCCAAGGATATTTAAATTAGCAATTTCGACGAAGCTGCAAACTCGCTAGTTATTACAGAAATAATTGAATTAATCTGAGGTGTAGAGTAATCAGAAGATAGAATTTTGGAGGCGATGATTGCAGTGGCAGCTTCTGTGTAGTGAACTCCATCCCATTGTAACCAGATCGGCTGCATATGTAATATTAGGATTCTAGTTGTACGGTGGTCCGGCTAACAATATTAAAAAATAATATAAATTATATTTTAAAAACTCATCTAATAACTTAAATATATTTTTTTTTCCTTATGAAACAGGGCTGCAACGCTGAGCATCACCAATGGCCTTTGCCAAAGCCCAAAAGTCGAAAGCTTACTACAAGCGTTTTCAAGTGAAATTAAAGAGAAGACGAGAGGGCAAGACGGACTACAGGGCGAGGAGACGTCATATAACCAGGACAGAAACAAATACAACACTCCAAAATACCGTTTTGTCTTATCAACCAGCCGCTCTCGTAGCTCAGTGGCTTGTGTAATTCACATGCCACACATCAAGGGTTCAAAGGCTGGATGATAATGATGATGATGAGGGCTATATATGCTAATTAATTATTGATCAACGCTGGTATTCTAAAATACTTTTTTATTATTATTATTATTTTCTAACCCCCCATAGCTGACTTTCAATGAATTCTCAAAACCTGTTAAGCAGACTGTCAGCTTGAGGTCACAAGCACATGCGCTCCACACACATGTACTAAACGAAAGATCTATTCTCTTCAACAATGAAACTAACGCAAATATCTTGAATTTGCTTGATAAATTGTGTGGATCTTGAATTATGTAGTAGCATTCGCGATGAGGTCATACTTGATGGAATACATGTCCACGCTAGCTATTATTCAATTCAGATTCAAGTTCTTCACACAGAATGCGCAACTGGTCATTAAATTGTGTTGCTGCATTTTTTAGAGGTTTGAGGCATCCATGCTGATCAAAATCACTAGCTTTTTGGTCGAAGGCAGCAAGCTTTTTTGGAAGGCAACCCAGAGGCCCCGTATCGTGTACCCAGAAGTTCCTTCCACCATGTTGATATATATTCTACATTTGAATTGAATTGGCAATTATGTGAACAACACTTCAAGGGGCTTAAAAAACCATTGCTAGTGAAAAGTGACTGAAGAGTACCTGCATAGCATAGTTGATTTCTTCGATGAAAGATGTTACGTTTTTTTATAACTTGTACGTATGAAAGGTATTCAAACGAACCAGCAAAATCGTTCTGTCCAATATTATCAATAATATGAAGTGCATCCTTGAAGGCATCATCATCAACAAAGTCTTTATAGGCTAAAATAAAAGCAAGAGAAGAAAAGGAGAGAGAGAATTGAACTCTGTTAGGCACTCAAATTCTTCTTGGAAGGAACTCATGGGTGTAGTTCAATCTTCTTTGACAATGTACCTGTTGAAACTAGCTCTGGGGAGCAAGGTCGGAATCGAGGGAACTGAAGAATTTGAACGACTAAACTAAAAGGCTTGTATCTAGATTGAGTGGCGGCACCACTAGAAGCAAAATTGACTCAATTCTGAAATTTAACCCCATTGGTTCTAGTTAAGGGGCCAAGCAACTTGTATTCAAACTTTCGCCTGCAGTATACACAGAATATAATTGTGAGAGAGGGGGCTGTTTGGTCAGTTTGACACCACAAACATCAGGCAGGTCTAGTTTCTAGGTTCTGCAGACGCAATTTTTCAAAAAAAAATTACAAGAGACTGAGTTAGTATATTTTACTCTATATTTTTTTTATAATATGTAAAAAAAGTTAAACTCATAAAATGATGACGGTGATAATGTAAATAAAAATAGATTTGAAAAGTTTTCTCACTTAATATATTTGGACTCGGTCATGTGTTGAATCCAAGACAACATAAGTATAGAAGGTTACTAGACTCAATATATTTAGATTCAATCATGTACTAAGCCTAAGATAATATAAATATGATAAATTGTTAAGCTCAATATACTTGGATTTAGTAATGTGTTGAATCCAAGATAACATGAATCTAACAATTAGTCAGACCCAATTTACTTTGGTCTAACAATATGCTGAGTTCAAGGAAACATGGGTCTTGCAAACTATCAAATTTGTATTCCCTGGACTTAGCTACACGTCAAACCCAATAGGTTTAAAGGTCATTAAAGATCCTTATAAGAACTATAAGGTTTTGTCTTAAGACTACTGTATTAACATGAATTATTCATGTCATAAATAATTATCTTTTTATATTTATAGAAGTGTAAAAAGTCTTTAAGAAACTACTATATTTTTATCTTATTAATAATCTATAAGGGATATTTATCCTTTATTAATAATGTATAAGAGATTTTTATCTTTCATTAATGCTATTAGAAGAAAATAATTTTCTAGACTCTTCATTCCATCAAAATAACAAGGTTCATGGATTATAAATACCTTATGAATCACTAAGTTAAAAAATTGATTTTTTTTTACTCTCCAAGCATTCATACTTTAACCTTTGAAGCATTTATCATATAAAAATAAGAACAAACACTCTTATTTTTAAAATTTAAAACTCTTTCTTTTATTTATTACAATCTCCCTTTAAAGTTATTAACTTTATAATTAAAAAGTTTCTAAATCCCATCAAATAAGACTATTTTAGAGACACTAAAACTTTTACCATCAATTATATATTTCTTAGGTTATAAAAAATAAAATATTAATAAAAAAATTTAATTAACCATTATCCAAATATCAAATAACTCTCTACTGAACATATTGGATTTTTGAACCATAGATATAAATGTATACGTTTCAGTGATGTCCTGCGCGCGTGAGAAGATAATAAAAGAGTGGACTATGAAACACTCACAAAATGATGAACAAGAAGAAATCAAAATTGTCTAGGGCATCAAACGAACTTGGTCTTGATTATAAAATGTTTGGACTAAATATCTGAATGCTGTGCATTAGATGACAATTTTGATGCGGCATATTAGCACTATTTTACGTAATATTCTGAAGAAAGTAGAAACTCCTTAAAAGTAAAAGATGGTTAACAAATGCAAAGGGCTTTTTTATTGGGTAATGAAGGGCTAGGGCTTTGTTGAACTAATTACATACGAAATCAATGACCAATTGTCCATCGCATAATCGACCTGATGGCTAATTATTAAAGTATGTGAGTCCCTTAGGAATTCCAAACATCAAACCAAGCCCAGAATAATAAGCACCGGTGTCAGAATTGGAGTCACCAAAGATGAATATTACTGGATTTCTGTAGCGCTGACAGTTAATCGGAAGGGGAAAGAAGAACCCCATTACTATAGGAGCCCTGAGAGGAGGGAAAAAAGAAGTGGAGGTTTTATTAGATTTGCACTCATTTTGCTCTGTTTTGATTAGAATGACTATAAAGCTGTATTTTTGTGTTTTCTGAAGTGAAGTTGATCATATAGGCATTGAAAGCTTCGCCATGGGTGAGAATGTGGGCGCAACTGGTTTTCCTGCATAGGAACAGAAGCGTCCCAGGACAAAGACACTGCTAGTACAGTATTACTAGGGCATGATTCATTTTTTTGGTTTACTCGATGAGTGATTCTCATTACTTGACATGATCGATCGGAGACCCGTGATGAAAACAGGCGACAACACACCAATAGCAAGATGAAGAAGGAGATGACCTGGTTTTGTCCTCTAGTCAAACAGTCAATCACTAGGCCTCAAAACTAAATTCATCATAAACCACTAAAAGGAACGAGATCCGTTGGCTTGTGAATGATTACAAGATAGGCATTACGATGAAATAAGGATCAAGAAATATACTACTCCGATAGTTACGGAAAAACTCTAGGACGGGCATGGGAAATAGTGATATAGAAACAAAGTATTGTTCCTCTTCCCTCTTCCCTTCACATGCGTGCTCACTGTCTATGGTTTTTGCCCTATGTATTGGAAACCCAAATTATTACAAAAATAAAAGGAAAATGTCTGGAACATGGTAACAGGCGGTAGTGCTATTATATAAAACAACATTACTTTAAAAACTAATCAACTAGAGTATAAAAACATTAACATTGAATTAAGAATGAAACCACGTGAACTAGTTCGTAGTTGACACACATTCTCGAAATCATCAAGTACCAGTACTAATCTTAAACATAGGCCAGTGGTGGATAATTAATAAGCTTAAACAAAGAAGAACGTGGGGAGAGTATGGTGAAGGGTGAGCTTCCCTCATCTTCTAGACGGACAGTAATTCTTGTTCCGAAATCTGCAAGGTACGTTTCATCTCTTGCTGGTATTTCTTCAGTCGTCTCTCTTACTTAGTCTTCCCTGGTCCCTTACCATGAAACTTATGACAAAGAGCTTTAAAGGCTTGTTTTTCAGTCACGATCCTTCCAAACTCGTCTCTCCTATCAACGCGTTCTCCTTTTTCTCAAAGTGTTTTTTTCATATCATCATCATTGAACTTGCGTTTCTTGTTCTTATCCTGCAGGGGCAGCAAGTGTAAATGAGAATAGATATTAATAGAATGAAAAAGTTTATGAAGTGCACCTGCTAATCCCTTACCAATTGCACTTCACGGATACTAAAATGATCGTCATCCTTAACCTGCACCGACTGCTGCTGCTGCATAAGATTGTCTTGATTGTTAACCGTTGCTGCTGCATCGCCGAAAGATTTCATCATGATTGTAGAGAAACTAAAACAAAAGAAGAAGATAAATTTTTTTTCTGAATGCTAGGAGGGAAATGAGAGAGATTTCAATGTGGTTTCAGAAATTAAGCTTGTTGTATCGGGGAGAGAGATCAACAAAAAACCTTGCTTGGTATATTGCGACTTAATAGAGGCATAAATAAATCCCCGGCCCAAAAATATAAATGCGGTGAGCGTGGATCGAACACGCGACCTTCAGATCTTCAGTCTGACGCTCTCCCAACTGAGCTATCCCCGCTATTTGGTCAGTTTTATTGTTATGTAATTATTAAACCTTTAATTCTATTCACTGTCATTTCTCTTCCACGGGGAAATAAGTTCAGCCGACATGGAAGGATTTCCAAGAAAGTTTTATAGGGATATGTATAATGTATGTACATGACAGATACCTTCAGCTCATATGCCCCAGAGTATTCTCCTAGTCTTTGGCCTTTTGGAGTGAAAAGACTGAAGAGGTGCACTTGGGACTCTCCATTCCTCCTCCCTCTTTTATTTTTTCTTTCAATTTTGGGGTAAAATCGTAATGTTTCGTTCATTCCTTCATTTCAGCAATCGAAAGGCTTGTCACTGATGCTAGATGAACATGGTCGGGCAGAGCATTCCTAACTTCCTCTTACTACACGAAAAATTAGATTAGATCATGCATACGAAGAAACTTTCATCCTGTCTCTGTTGTATCATGGATTGCTACCTCTAGTTCATCAAGAAAATAGGAACTTTAGCTGTATCAAATCCCTTAGTTCAAGGGTCAACCGTGAGTTTAGCCGTCTATATTGTAAGGCTTAGAATAAACCCTGAAAATATCTCTTCTTGTATCTATATATTCGGTTTATGACACATCATGATCACAAACATATTTCCTTTATTTTCAGTGCAAAAAATTGTTCATAACAAGACGGCACACTGTGTCAAGATCTCGAATTGGAGCACCTTAACTCAGCAAACTACAACTGAACTGGCCATCTTCTAGAACAAGCTTCTCTGCTTTGATAACTACGACTAAAGAGAGAGGAATGAAACTCTGAGAAGGGCCATGGAAATGAGGGAAGCTGTTGGTACCATCCACGACCTCATATACCAATCAATCAACAAGCTGCACCAAACATGCACGTAAATTAGAAGACTGATATTTCAGCGGGGAATTGAGATCATGAGAGCAATGCAACTTCAGCGTTGTTGCTATGCAACTTCGTAATCAATTCAAACAGAGGAAACTGTATATGTAACCAACAGATTCATGTACTTCAAAATAGGACCTTCAAATTGCAGTAACTTGAGTCTTGTGAGACTTCATTGCTGAGTTTCCCCTGATTCTACACATTCCTGTTTTCACCAGCTCTTATTCTTCCAGTAGCACCTTCAAATTGCAGTAACTTGAATCTTGTATTCCTGAGTTTGGAAGTGTCCCTCAAAAAGCAATAGCCAACACACACTATTTCCAAGAATTTTGATAATAAAAGTGCAGTCCGTAATTTTTATATATATCACATCCTTCCAGGCCAGATTCGCTAGGGCTTTTGTTAATGGACCACGTGTGGGTCCTGGCTTTCCAGACCCTCAAATGCTGGGTTTTTGTTTTTACTTGCAGGCCCGCGAGCCTTCCAAATTTTTTGTACCCATCCTTTTTTTTCTTTTATTTATTTAATTTTTTATTTTTTATTTTTTATAAAAGTACTCTTTAAATAAAATTATTAAAATATTTAAAAAATTATCTAATTTTCTCATAATTCTCAATTAAGATTAGAGTTTTTATGATCATATTAACAATTAATTTATAAAAAACATATATATAACAAAAAAAAATTAAAACTAAAAGGAAAACATTGTGATCATGCTCATATTTTATGATGGTGGATAGTCTAATTATATTTTTGCCCTTTCCAAAAAAAACCAATGAACTTGTCTTTAGAGGTAATATGATCTTTATACGTGATCTATTAGTTATTATGAAATTAACTAGAAGCAACTTAGTCTTTTCATTTTTTTTAACATAGTAGAGTTACCCTTAAAAAGCAAAAGATATTAAATTACCATCCATGCTCATTTTTGTCACTTTATTCATTTTGCATAGTAAAATAACAATTATATCCTTAAAAAATAATAAATTGTCACCTAGGTGTTATTTTTATCTTTTCACTCATTTTTTTTTGTTATATTTATGTTGACTCGGTGAAAGTACTATCTTTTAAAAAATAAAAAAATATTAAAAAATAGCTGAAATATGTATAGCATGTGTCAGCATATCATGCACTCTACCGCTTTTAGGTGGCACGCTGCAGCGACTTGTGGCAGCCAACAAAAAACTTCCTTGGTGTGGTTGGATTTGTTTTAGATGACTTTTAGAATTGATGATTGTTTACAATGTTATTCTCTTTTCTTCTATTTTTTCATGTGCATTGGTCTCCATATATTTTTGTTGCAATTTTTTTTTGCTTTGGTAAATTTTTTAATTTAGATTTTTTTATTATTTCATCCTCCAACATTAAATTGGTTAGGAATTGAGCTCTTTTATTGAACCAAGGTCTAGAATTTCACGGATTGCGTGTTTGGATTATTAACCCTAATCTAGAAAATTTATCTGAGTTTCCTTGGTTTTTTTTCCTCTTTTTTCTAGTTAATGTGTTTTCAATTTTATTCTTAAGCATTTATTTATTTCTTAAATTTTATCTCCATTCTTTAATCAAACTGGGAATCAATTGAAATATGTACAAGGCCTAGCCGATAGAAGAATAAAGGTAGGAAAAAGAAAGAACTAGATTGTCCAACTAGGTTAACTCATTGTGTTGTATCCTTTTCTTGAATCGTTAATTTCATGAGTTAGCATGGGTCAGTATAGTATGCCTTCATCTTTCTATATTGCTCCCTAAATTTTTTTGTGATTTGATCTTTTAACATTCCATTATTTCACACTTGAGCAGGGGTTAAGTGGGGATTAAAACGACAATGACGTGATTTTTTTAACTAGATTGTCATTTCAACAGCGTGACTAGTTCGCTATTAGCCTATTAAGTTAAACAAGTCGCATCAATTTTTTTTTTTATTAACGCATATGATAGTTGATTAATTTTATCAGATATATTGGGCAAGTTTTTAATCCTCATTTTAAATATTTTATCACGTGCAAAAAAAAAATAATGATGCTCATATTTTTTTGCAATCGTTGGGTCTTGATCCAACCCGCAACGAAGCATAAACCCGAACCTAGTATATATCATAACATAAACTAAAATGCTTAGGACAATCATTGTTCCGATGTTTTTCTCAATTTTTTTTATTTTACTGTATCCTTCAATGTAAAAAAATAAAGGTATAATTTTTTAAAATTTGTTAAGATTAGTGCAAATTAAAATATATAGCATCAAAATGTAAAACACAACGTGGTACTAACGGCGTAATAAAAGCAACCCATAAACAGGCAACCACTTGGTAACAGTTAACGGCATACTTGACAGTTAAAAACTTAAAATAGAAAAGGGCCAAAAGGGCAAGGATCCACGTTAAGTCCTATAAATACAAACAATTAGTCTCTTGGATCGTGTGAATATTTGCCGTGAAGGACAGCTCCTCCTCCTCATTTTAATTTCCCTGTACTCTCTGCCGAGGTAGATCTCTCTCTCTCTCACTCCCCCCTCTTGGCTCCTTGTCAGGCAAGTGCTATCCTCTTCTATGATCCCTCAGTCTGGAACCCTAGATTCTGATCATTTGCTCAATTCATGCCATATTTTTCTCAATCGAATTGTTAAATTTCTGTGATTCGGATTTTATGTTGTTGATTTTGTCTGATATAAGATTTAGAGCGCGATTTGGTTTCGTAATGGCTTGATCTTAATTTTGATGTGATGCTGCCTCGTGGATCTTGCTTTATATTATGCTTTTGTTTTTGTATGACCTGAAATCGTGCGATGATACCTTAGATCTGGAGATCACTGGATGCAACACATCCTGTTTGGTACCTGATCTGTAGGAAATCAGATCTAAATCCATGTCTAAGTTGTCTTCAGTTTAATGTTTTATGTATTGAATATCTGAATTCTCTAGGTTTGTGGCGATTTTTTTGACTCAATGTCTAGATAATCTCTGGGTTCATATCTAGTGTGTTGATATGATTCTTTTTTGTTAGGATTCCGATTCATGATTCTTTTTTCTTTAAAAATGTGCAATGTTTTAAATCAAGGTGATTGAGATCTATTTTCTGATAATGATGTGGAATTGCATTTGATTTAGCTATGGGAATTTACAATTAGTGAGTTGATTTTTGGATTGTTGTAATCGGCAGACGTGAGAAAATGGGGCTGTCTTTCACCAAGTTGTTTAGCAGACTGTTTGCTAAGAAGGAAATGCGTATTCTGATGGTGGGTCTTGATGCTGCTGGTAAGACAACCATTCTCTACAAGCTCAAGCTCGGTGAGATTGTCACCACCATTCCTACTATTGGTAAGTCTCACATTATTATGAGAAGATACTAATTACCTTGATTTTAAATTTATTATCCCCTATAAATTCTCTGTTGGCTTAGATCTGATGATGATGTTTGATCAGGATTCAATGTGGAGACTGTGGAGTATAAGAACATTAGCTTTACTGTTTGGGATGTCGGGGGTCAGGACAAGGTATGTGTGTCTTAATGAGTGTGCATTTGGCCTTTTTTTACTTTTGCATGAAGGTCATTATCATTTTGGGGTGTAGTAGATATAGAAACCTTTTATCTTTCACTAAATGGTGCTGAATGGGTTGGGTTTAATAACAAGGAAAGCCATGAAATATGTTTGCATTCTAGAACTTAAGCCTTCATGGTTCGAAATTTCTTCTTTAGCTATTGAATTTATGTACTTGAAAATGAGTGCTTATGGACGGTCTAGTGCTGTTTTGATTTTCTTCCATCAGCACTTAACATATTCATAAGCTAAATATGTTATGCCATTTTGTATGCTCTGCTGTTTCCTTTGATTATCAAGGGAAATGCTTTATTTGGTGGCTTACATTTTGAGACACTCACCAGTGCTAGAGTTTTCCAGCTGTTCCACCTCTTCACTTGACAACATCAGCAGCTGTATCACATTCTTTCATGCTATACATTGTTTTTATAAATCTTATGCTTGATTATTAGGATAGTCAAATGCATGACCGTGGCCTCTGCCAAATTCTCCTAGTGATGCTTGCTTTCGCATCCCTGTGCCATTTCTTTTCTTGTTATGTCCAAATCATAAAAGCATAGACTGATTCAGATGCATTACAATCAGTCAAAAGATTTAAATATTCTATCCCTTAATTTATTTATCAGTTGATGACCTATTATTTTACTTTTCCAGATCCGCCCCTTGTGGAGACATTACTTCCAGAACACACAAGGACTTATCTTTGTGGTTGATAGCAACGACAGGGATCGTGTGGTTGAAGCTAGGGATGAGCTACACAGGATGTTGAATGAGGTACCACAATGCTTCAGATTTTCTTAGGACTAACAATGGTGGAACCATGAAAAGCTGCAGATTAAGCTTAAATATACATGCTGTACTTTGACTTGTTACCTTTGTGTGATTTTCTGTGACAATAATACCTCCTGTTGTATTTACAGGATGAGTTGAGGGATGCTGTGCTTCTAGTGTTTGCAAACAAGCAAGATCTTCCAAATGCAATGAATGCTGCTGAGATAACTGATAAGCTTGGTCTTCACTCTCTTCGTCAGCGCCACTGGTAAGCTAACTTGTAGCTGTCAGATGCCCTTATCCAGCAATCCACCATTCTCATGTTAACAGACTTGTTTATATCATTCATTGCAGGTATATCCAAAGCACATGTGCCACTTCTGGTGAAGGGCTGTATGAGGGATTGGACTGGCTCTCAAACAACATTGCAAACAAGGTAGAATCATGTGGTATCTATCTCTACATTTGGATTATTCGAATGTGATGATTGATAATTTGGTTAACTAAACTGTGCCTTTCTGACTGCAGGCTTAGATGGCATAACTCCCATGTTCTCGATTGCAATGAGTGCTGGAATACAGAGTCTATATTTGTTTTGTATTCTGGATTTTCCGCCAGCTCATTTTGTCTGTACTTGTCTTAACATGTTTGTGGTTGCTTTTGCGAACTTTTCCGTTTGTTTTCTGTAGCTTCAGATTTTTTCATTAATTTTCGTTATGTTCATGATGTTATCTAAATAGCATGTTTTGTTTTTCAGATAATTTTTTAAGGTAATGAATCTTGAGACTTTTTCCTTTTATCCTAATTGTCCAGTGTTCCACTAAGTGAAAGTATTTGCTGTGCCTATGGAATTTAGCACGAATGTATTTAAGCGGTCAGTCAACCTTGCAAGCAAATGTAGGTATCAGAAAAGGTGGAGCTGGCAGTAGAGGCATCGCAAGTTGAGACTCGAGAGAGCATTTTTATTTGGTAATTTTTTTGCAGAAATCATCGTTACTGTGCAATTTATTTTGAGCAGAGGTCCAGTGACCCACGGGAAAGAGAAGTAGCACAGTGTGTGGGTTCATTTGACTAGAGATTGAAAGGGCATTACCCTCTTAAGAAATAGAAAGTACTGGATACGTTGCCCGTGTAACAATTTTTTTCTTAATGGAAGAAAGTGATTTTTAATGGAAAAAAGGTGACTGGTTAAAAAAAATTCAAGATCGAAGTGGTAATTAAATAATATAAAAAAATAACAAAAAATTAATGGAAAAAAAGAATTATATTTAAGCTTATTAAATTATCAAACAATTCAATATCAATCTAATATAAAGAAAAAAGGAGTTTTTTTAAAAAAAAAAACATTAGCTAAAAGAAAAATCAAGTGGACTTTCTGAACTTAATTTAATTTTAAAAAATTTATAATATGAATCTTTAATTTTGAATAATGAAATTGTTAAAAGACTATTAATAGAAAAACTTGCAAAACAAAACAGCAAAAAAAAAAAAATTAGGTTAAAACCCAATAAGGATTAAATTTGAAATTTTTTTTATCTCAAACAAAAAAATTGCAATTAAAAAAATTAGGACCAAAATATTAAAAAAAAATCATAGGGGTGAAATTGAAAATCATTTGTAATATGATAGATTATTTATAGATTAAAAAATGATAAGGGTGAAATAGAAAAATAAATGTTGAGAGTTAACCCGATAGAATCAAACCGAAAAAAATAAGAAAACAGAAGGTAAAAAAAATAAATTGAAAAAAATAACAAAACAAAAGTTAAAAAATGATAAAAAATAATAAGAAAATATCAATTTAGAAATGAGAAAAAAATAGGACAAACCTCTTAAACTTTTTTACTCGTATTAAATAAAAAAACATAATTCTCAAACAATCTAATTTCAAAGGATGAAATTGGTAGAAAAATATTAATAAAAAATTTGCAAAACCAACAAAAAAGAATGAAGAAAAAATTTGATAGAAAAAACCCAAGAAGGATGCAATTTAATGAAAAAAATAAAAAAATAATCCCAAATAAAATAAATATCAATTAAAAAAATAAGAACAAAATTTTAAAGATTAAAAAATCATAGGAGTGAAATTAAAAATATCAACAAAAACCAAGCAAACCTGAACAAACATCTTAAATATGGTCAAATCTTAAAAAACTCGTAGTCTATAAAACCCTGAATTTGGGTTATATCAAGAAGTTTATTACAAGCCAATTTAAAAATATAAATTTCAAAAACTTGTTAAAGCAAAAAAAAAAAGATAACAAAAAAAAAATTCGAGTGAACCCGACATCCAACCTAGGTCAACAAATCAAACGTGTAACCTAAGACATGAAATTGGGATGACCCTATAAATAGAAAAGCTAAAAAAATACCAGCAAAAAAATATTCAAAAAAATACTTTAAAAAAATATGAGAGTCAACTCAGGCTACTCTTTCAGATCTATTATCTAGGTCATGAGATTGAGGTGATCCCATTAAAGACAAACTTGAAAAAACAAAGAAGCAACTATTGAGGAATGTAATTGATAAAAAAAAAATCAATCAAAAAAACAATGCAAAAAAAAATAGCAATTAAAATAATTAGGAATAAATTTGACATAAAAATTAAATGAAATTAAATATTTATGAATGAAATTGTAAAAAATAAACCCATTAAGAAAATGATTAAAAATATAGTAATTAAAAGAATTAGAACCAAACTTGACATAAAAATAAATGAAAATAAATGGCTAGGGGTGGAATTGAAAAAAAAAAAAACAAATCAATGAAGCAAATGATTCAAAACAAAACAAATTAAAAAAAATTCAAATGATCAGGGATGAAATAAAAAATAAAATCCAATTAGAAACGATCAATGTAAATAAAACAATTGAAAATAAGAGAAGGTGGATTGAATCAAAAGAAAAAATAAATTGAAGGGCTGATATAATTTTTTGCATGGTCAACACGTAATTCGAGGAAGAAAGAGAATGAAAAGAAAAGAAAAACAATTTTGGGTCAAATCACGTTTAACCACAATACACGCACCACCTAGAAATGAAAATGATGTCAAGACAAATCAAATGATTCAACGTAGTCACGGTTACAACAACCGAAAACAGCTACACGCGCCGCCAGAAGGTCACTAACGCATGCATCAACAACTTTGTTGTTTTTTTTATTTGTCCAAAATCGATAATGCCATTAAAATTAAACAGTAATAACAAATAAACCATAATGAAATTACAATTAAACCCCTAAAGCCAATGCTAAAAAATTTGAATGGCAAAGCTAATGTAGTAATTCTACTATTCTATAAAATATAAAAATACTAAAACGCCCTTATGCAGAAGGCATTACATTAGTAATATTACTATACATTAAAAAGATATCTATGTCATGGTGAAAAGAGAACCTTACCCTCGAAGCTATAAAATGACCAAGAGGACCTTACCCTCAAAGCTATAAAATGATCAAGGGAAAAAATAGTAATTACACTATTGCAATGAATAGTAATATGTGTCTGAGGAGACATTAATATCGCTAGGTGATTAGTTTTTTGGATAACTAGCTATGAATCGTGCTCCTCTGGGGGCTCTTCTTTCCTAATAAAAAAATGTTTGCATAGAAAATGATGTTCAAATGTCAGAAGCAAGATAAATTGACAACGATAACGGATGAAAGATAATGGTGCAACTTTATTCTCAACGTGAAATTAGGTAAAAAAAAAATCTTAGAAAACAGCATTGGTCAACTTGAGTTAGTATTATAAACTTGTAACTCTGATAATTTAAGTTGAGTCAACCCGAGTTATCATATTAAACATGTGATCCAGGTCATAAGATTGAGATAACCTAGTAAAAAAATATCATAAAGATCATTTAAAAAAACAAATGTTAATCTACATTAACTTTTCAAACTCATGACTCAGGTTATTAAACTGGAAACACCCTATCTAGAAAAACCATGAAAGTTAATTCCCAACCAATCAAATGTTGAAGGATAAAATTGAAAAAAGAATTCAATTACAAAAAAATAATAATTAAAAGAATGAAAATCAAAATCGAAACACAAAATGAATTTTCTCTTTGATTGAATGGTGAAATTGAAAAGAGAAATCAATTTTAAAAAAGACCCAAAAAAACAAAAGTAGGAGGACCACATTCGGAAAAACCATATATCCCAATTTGGGATTGAATGATGAAATAGAAAATAAATCAAAGTTTTACAAAAAAAAGCCATGAACAAAAATTAGAAATCAAAAGATTAAGAATTAAGTGGAAATCCCTATAAAATAGAGGACAACTCTATAATTTTGAATAGCCAACACGAATTTCAAGGGAAGGAGAGAGAAAACGTGTTGCTGATGACAAACTGTGCCGTCAATGACTACATGCGCTACCCCAAAAAGAAAGGATACAATGACGTTTCCAATGACATATCGAAAGGGGGATTTTGGGCAATGAGAGGAGTTGCACGCGTCACCTGAAGGGCGCTGACGCCTCTTATATATTGGCACAACTATATATATATATATATAAAAGTACAGTGAAATTATTAAAAGCAAAAATTTCAAAACTGTTATAAACATGCCTTTTTATTTTTTACCATGACTATTTTGTTATTATCAGGTAAGTTTAAGGGTAATTTGGTATTTCATATATATATATAAGGTAAAATACCAAATTACCCTCACCTAACCTAATAATAATGAAAAATCATTGTGAAAATACAAAATTGTCCCATTGTTGCTAGTTTTATTTTTTTTGCTTCAAAGAGTATTATAGTCATTTCACTGTGTTTTTAAAATAAAAAAAACTTATTTGTCCCCATCAATTTAGTAATGATTAATAAATCTTGTGAAAAGATTTCAATATTCCTAATAATTTTTTTTATAGTTTTTTGGTGGGAAAGGTAAAGCTGTGAAAACATTGTTCTAGTGAACAATGTTTTCACTAATAGTATAAAGTGTTTTCCATGCATGTTTTATCTTTTGTTAACTAGATGTAGGTCCACGGTACACTACGGGTCCATATTTTTCTCTCGTAAAGAACGATGTCTAGGTGTCACAAACACGTTTTGAAGAAATAAGAAAAACCAACAACTCATGTTATAGCTCCTATTGAATTTAATAAGTTGGTTTTACTTTAATTAGATGATAAAAAAATAGACAATGATAGTAAACAAACATTTTTATTAAAAAAAATTCACGATAGCTTGGAAAAAATACATTCGAAAGTATGAAATTGGATAAAAATGAAGAAAAAAACCTAACTTAAGGCAACGTAATATACATGTAACCTGGGTAATAAAAGGC
>Ga0307517_10007522_pt1 | contig 15849 bp, 7 predicted proteins | sample 23_EM_MG_FD_194515 | JGI IMG/M metagenome (GOLD analysis project Ga0307517, IMG submission 194515) | Populus trichocarpa ectomycorrhiza microbial communities from riparian zone in the Pacific Northwest, United States - 23_EM | ecosystem: Host-associated > Plants > Roots > Unclassified | place...
TATAAATTTAGCAAAATATAATACGGTTTATACATATTGTAATTAGAAAACATGATTTTTATAGCTTGACATTATTCAAATAATGTTATTCTTTAAAAAATATTTAATGAGCTGGAGAAAAAAAAATTGACGAGAAAAGTCTAACAACATAAAAAAAGTTACAAACGGTAACTTGATTGTGTCACATTTGCTTTCCAGTACAAGTGGGCCACCCTCCATCTTAGAGCAATAATTATAGCCCACTCAGGTTACAGTTGATGATTTTTTTAATATCTTCGGGTTTTTTTTTTAATTTTTTCTCTCTTCTATTCATTTAATATTTTTTTTAAAAAATATCACTATTATAAATAATAACAAGCTATAAAAATTAAGTTTTCTAACCATAACATGTACAAAACCGTGTTATTTCAAAAACAAAAAATTTCAAAATGTACTGTTGTGTTAATATTTTTAATTAACTATACTAATTTTTTAAAAAATAAAAAAAATCAAAAGAATTAAGGTTGAAGTGGTGTGTGGACCACGGACAGGAGGCAACGCGGTAGATTGGTGGAGGTAGGCAAGGAAAAGGGACCCACAAGAGGGAGCAACCAGGCAGCATCCATTATCCAAGAGTAGTACTAAAATATATATATAAGAGCTGACTTTGACTAACTTGTTACCAAAGCAAACTCCAAGCTCCAGCCAGCCCTCATCTTTGACTCTTTCAAACCTCCAAGGCCTACGTAACCAATGGCGTATGCGTGACCATTAAAGCCCGTGATTATGGGACCCATCAAAGTAATGGATGGACCATTCCTTTTGCAAAGCTTGCTTTAAATTCTCAATTAATTACTTTCCTGTTGGTTTTTTATTTTTTTAAACGGTAAATTTTGGTTTCATAGTATTATTTCGGGATTTTATATATATATATATATATAAAGTAACGGAGGCAGGGCACAGCTTTGCAAGGAAATTTTTCTCAACTCCTTTCTTGTATAAAATAACTTAATATTAATTTTTTTAAAATAATATTTTTAATTTGAACCCTCCTAAGTTTTTTTTCTTGCTCCGCTGCTGTATATATATATATATATATATAATTTAAAATGTTAATTTAACCATTATAATTTTAATTCAAATGATAAATAATAAAAATATTATTTAAATAAAAAATATTCAAAATATTTTTAATAAAAAATTAAAATAACAATATATTAAATCGATTGGTTGAACGATTAAAAAATATAATTGCAATATCATTTATATATATAAAAAAAAAACAGTCGCACAAGATGACGTATCTCTTTGGAGCTTCTGCCTTAGAAAATACAGACTTTCATTTTTCAAACCTAATAAATTAAATAACAAATAATACTAAAATGTATATAATTTAACGGGATACAAAAAATTGATTTGAGGTGGGCACTGCAGTAGCGTAGCAAAAGGCCTTAACAATCAAAAAATAGGTTAAAGATATGGATGGATGGATGGACACCAAGAACTCCTACGTGCTACGACAAATACAATTTGGAAATATACACAAGACCAAATCCCTTTTGTAGTTGTAGAAGAAATATACAACAAACAAATTAAACAAACTGAATGCAAATTAATGGGTAATGGATTTGACGAGTACTTTCTTATTCATCGTGTGATTCTTTTGCAGTAGTTTCCTACCAAAAACTCTCTACTTCCAATTCTCTTTTGGCTCTTGATAAAACTTCATCTGTTGATGATTGACTCATGTAAGACCCCATGAGGTTTCCAAATCCTGAGAAACCAAAACTTCCTGGGCTTTGCAGCATCTCTAGGGTAAAAGGCATGTCACCTTCGGATGTTGCTGTAGGTGGTGCCCTTTGATTTCTTATAGGGTTGTTAGAAACATGGTTTACTGTTGATGGCCTAATTGCCATTGCTGCATTGTTGTTGCCATTGTTGCTGTGGTCTTGCAATGACCGGCTGCCGCTGCCGCGAGCAGCGGGAACATCATGGTTGTGCTTTCCTTCATAGGTAGTGATCACTGCCCTAAGGTCATGTGATGCTCTCTCAACATGCTTTCTTACAGGACATCCTTGGAACGTGCACTTGTAGTAGCTCCTGTGAAGCCACAATCATACCAAATTTAGAGAAAACAAAGTCATAACATGACATAACACAGAGAAAGAAATTGAGGGCTCGTGGTTTTGTGACCAAAAAGTTCAGCCTTTAAGGCTTGAAATTGTAACAAGAATACATTAATTAATACCAAGATTAGTTTAATTTTCCCATCTAAGAAACTTTATGCCAAACAGTATCTTTCATCAAAACTTGTAAAGTAAGCTTTTTTACCTTGGATTTGGATTTCCCTTGACCACTTTCTGCCCATATTTCCTCCACCTGTACCCATCATCAAGGATATCAATGTCACTGGTGGTTTGAACTACAACTCTTGGTTCTCTTACTGTTCTGCTGCCAGGTGCTGAAATTCCTTCATTGTCGCGCTCTCTTTTCCTGAAATAAGCACGACAAGATTAATAATGACACCAAACATTCCAAGACCTCCCTCTAATAAACAAAACACCTACTGATTTACTCTTTTGTGAATCAATATGTTTTGAAGTTTTATTTCCTTAATTAATCAAGAACTTACCATCTTTTGGCCTCAGGTTCATCCTCATCCAAGTCATCACCACCTACTGATTTACTCTTTTGTGAATCAAAATCATCATCCCCAATTGAAATTGATGAATTATCAGGAGTGGCAACTGATGAATCCATTTGTCCATTACCATGAGTAACATATGACTGATCTTGAATCTCATTAGAGTTACTATTAGGAGCTGGAATCATTGCAGGATTAGATCCTGTTGATGATGATCTCCTAGTAGACTGAGGTTTAGGATGGTTATGACTACCCTTGTAAACTATCTCTGTAATTTGTCCATCCAAGGACCTCTCGACTTTCTTCTTTGTTGGACAATTGGGGAATGTGCACTTGTAATAACTTCTTGGATTTTCACTTCCTTTAACTTGTTTTTGACCATACTTCCTCCAATTATACCCATCATCTGATCTTTTCTGCTCCCTAACAGACTGATACTGTTGTGGTTGATTACCGTGATCAGATTGGAACCCATTATTGCTTTGAGGGTTTGCTTGAATTGCAGCGATCTCAGGGGAGAAACTCTTCATGGAATTAGAATTGTATTCCATTTTTACCATATTACTCTTCCCTGAAACAAACTCATCTTGCTTTGCAGGTTCTTGAAAACCCCAAGTTTGTTGCTGTCCCTGAAAATTACCAATAACTGTTAAAACAACACAATCACATAACCAAAACAGAGAAAATTTCACCAAAAAACTTGATACTTACGGGCTGAACTGTGGAGTTTGAAGATTGAAACATGGCAGATGAAGTTGTGGATGGCCTTGCTGGTTGCTGGAAAGAGAAATCAGAGAAACTCCTGTCTTCTTTCTTGACATTTTGCTGGATATTACCAGAACTACTCTTCCAGTTCAAACCCTGACCTGGAAATGTCCCAGTTGTTGGAGATGGCAAAATCTGAACACAAAATAAAAAACAAACAAAACCCATCAGCCGAAAATCCCATCAAGTGGACAATAAAACAATCTTTAGCTTCAATCACACAAAAAACAAACCAAAAAGCTCAAAACTTTATCATCAAGCAATGATCTTTATACGCAACCATTAGACCAAAACATCAAAAAGGAACACAAAAACTTACATTAGAAGGGTTTAACAAGACTGGAGAATCCAAGAGCTCAGTAGGGCTTAAACCAGGAGGAATAGCAAAGTAATAAGAAGGAGAAACAGGAGGAGGGGATAAAGGCAAAGAAGGAGGAGGAGTAGACTTAAATTTAGGCACACCAGAGCCAGTTCTCTCAGCTATCCTATCAGCCAACTTACTATTACCTGTGTTATTATTAATGGGTTCTTCATCATTTGAAGCAAGAAGATCAGTGAAAGAAGAAGAGGTCATGAAAGGGTAGTGATTAGAACTATTAGTGCTGAAAGAAAAATAGTTGTTACTGCTTTGTGGGTGTGAATTCCCAGACGTGTCTAAGCTCCCTGAAGAAGCAGCCATGGAAATATATGAAAAACGACTGAGAGAGAGAGAGCTAGAAATTCTGATCGAAAGAGGGAGCTTGGTGATGATATAGGAGAGATTGTGGCGTTGAAGAAGAGAAAATGGTCACGTATTGCACAAGGAAAGGGGCTATGTTGTCAATGGGGAGGTTTCTAGGAAGGTACAGGGAGTTTCTGACCAAAGAAAGATTAAAAAAAACCCTTATATAGTCCCTAAAAATTTCATATTTTGTGATATCAATCCCTCACATTTGTGATCCTCAATCCTATTGATTCATTACTCATTTTGGGAAAGAAATTTAGTAACTTTTAATGCATAAATTAATCTAATAATCTATTTTTTTTTAAAAAAAAAAAAAACTCTTAACAATCATCTAGCTAGGTGAAAGGGAAGGTTTGCGTCTTCATATCATGATAGAACCTTAAATAGAACATTAAATAGAAACTACAGGTTTGATATATTTTCACGTGAAATGATGAAGTTTTTATACTTTAATGTATTATAATTTTTTTTTTCTTAAGTGAGGGAGTTGGATAAAATAGTTTGAATCACCAGCAAGTAGAGGGGTTAATTTGAAAAACATTAAAAGTTAAGGGTTTTGATTTGATGAATTGAGAAAAGTAAAGGGCTCAAACATGACTTTTAGCCATTTTTGTGTGGACGGGGGAGCCTTTGGTCAAAATTAGCGGGTTTGACTGGATGGCGGCTGGCTGACACTGGGATATTTGTGGATTTATCCTCTCTTTTTTTTTTTCTTTTTTTTTTTTGGGAAACTTTTTTCCTCCATTTCTGGTGGTATTAGGCTTTTGTTAGGCACGGAGGCTAATGAAAAATAACATGTGATTTTGGGTTAAACATTATAATTAGGCAAAATTTTCAAAAAAATTTAGTTTAATTTCATGATACCCTCTAGTATGCCAAGCTAATATCAAATTTTCACTGATCTGATTTTAAATATAATTCATATTTGGAAAATTAATGATGTTTTAAAGCTCCAATGTATTACACAAGTGAATAATTGGAAATAAATGTGTTTTTAAATGACTGTTTCTCTTAATTAATTAGTAAGGTAATTAAGAAAGACTCTTTTTTTTTTTCCTTAATCCATGTATTGATTCATGTAAGATCACCAAATTAAGACTTAAATCACTTCAAAATGACACAAACTCTAGAGTTCTTGATGAGAAGTAAACATGCATGGGCAAATTAATTAGTTTTACAATAAACTTAATTTGACATTAGAATTTCGACAAAAAGAATTTAAGAGTCTTTGGTCTACCATTCACTTAATTTAATCCTTGAGTTGTCTTGATTTTTTTCTTCAGCTTGTTCTTTGACTGATCCAATTTAATTTGTCAATCCTCCATGTGATCATATCCCTTTGATATTAATTTTACATCATAGATAACCCCATAAAATATAATTAGAGGCCTTAATACATCATTAATCACCATCCCTTTATCAGTAAACAGTGCCTTAATCCTTCTGTAGAATTAATAATTTCTTTCTTAATTACTTCTGTTGCAAATGAAGGAAGGCTGTATATATTATTAATCAATACAACCAACTAGTTTTACACACGTGCATTACAAGAATGATAGGGTTGTGAGTGGTCCTCTCTAAATTCATTGTATGGAGTCTCAGAACTACTCATCGTATCTACCTTGTCTTCTTTTAAGGTTTTGCCCCTCCAAGTTGGGACTTAAAAATCTTGCTTCCCCCTTGCTTTCAACTCGGCACAAGTCTCGAGTTATAGACGGAGATAATGGGTCGATATTGATATATTTTTTAAAATATAAATTTAAAATAATATTGTTGTAATTCAAAAAAAAATTTATATAAAAAAGTGTTAATAAATTGATATTTAATTTTAACTGGGTAAAAACCTTGAGTCGATAAAGTTTCGGATCGATTCATCGGACCGGTCCGGATCTTAAATTTGTCGCATCCAATGCAAGACTAGGGTTTCGTTTGGGAACGCGGCTGCGGCGGCGTTCTCAAAAATTTTGAAATTTTTTTTTTCACTAAAATTTAATATGATTTGTATGTTTTGGATCGTTTTGATGTGCTGATGTCAAAAATAATTTTTAAAAAATGAAAAAACATTATTGACATGTATTTTGGCACGAAAAGTTATTTAAAAAGCACCCGTAACCACACTGTAAAACACCCTCTAGATTAACTGTTGATTGGTGTATCTTGGTGGAGACATTTAAGTGCATTTCTAGAAGAGGTGTGCTAAAGTCTTGTAGATAACGTGTTGGTATAGGGCAGGAAGGGACAGCTTTCTCTTCTTTTTTAGAATTACAGAACTGTCCAAAAACTTTTCTTTGTATTTATCCTTCCTGTTTGTAGAGGAAAAGTGGTAAGGACTTTTGAGGTCTCGAGATTAAGAAAATGGAATATGCTACACTTGGAGTTTTGAATACATTATTTTGTGGTGCTCATCCTACCTTCCCTTTGTATCTTGGTTGGTTGGGATAATAAGTAATTTTTAAAAAAAAACTTTGATTATTTTCTTGATAAAAAAATATTTTAAAAAACAATTATTAAACACTTTGTGATTTCAATTCAGAAACCAACGAGGACAGTGGACTTTGAATTCTCAAAAAACTTCACTAAAAGAATAAAAGGTACGATGATGGGGCTAGGAATTGCTCAGGGGGACTGAAATGAAAATTTTCAAAAAAAAAAAAAGGGAACAAAGACGTAATGTTGAGAGACAGAATTTATTAATCTGTCAATCTGGTTGGTCTTGCAGGGCTATCAAAATTTATTATTTCACAAAAAATTGGATGCAAGAGTCTCGTTCTTGAAAGGATTACACTTAACATTGCTAGTACAGTTCAATAATTCACAAAATAGTCAAGTTTTATGAAAATGAGAGTTCTTTATGAGTTCATGAAGCCCTCTGAATTCAATGTATTAGGGTATAAAAGGCCAGTCATTGGGCATATAGATGTAAGCATGACGACTATCCATGGGAGGTCATGACGATGCCAAATTAAACAAGCTTTCTTCTCAAACACCTTCCATGTTAAGGGGTCTCAAAATAGTTCTCTGCGCCAACTGATATTTATTGCTTGCATTACATGGCTGCTGGGAGCTGGGGAGTGTCATTTGACTTGTCTTGTAGCTTGAACAAATGCAAGAAGTTGAATCATATGCTTGTTGGTGGGTTTATGGCATGTTTTTTTATCCAATATTATCTACTCCTTAGAAAGACTGCTGGGAGTTTGGGTGGCATCATTTAATTAAATCTTGTTGGCAGCAAAAAATCCCATCTTAGTGTGTACTTGGTATTTTATTTCGGTAATTATTGTGGGTGCGGTTTAAAAAAAATAAATATAAATTTTTTTATAAAATATAGTTTTTTTCTTAAACAAGGTTTCAAGATAAAGTTTAGAGTAAAACGTGGTGTTCGTTGAATAATTCATGGTTGAGGCAAAACACAAACTGCATCAAAGAAACAAACAGAGCCTTAACCTTATATATATAAAAATAAAAAAGAAGCAAAGCTTGATTCTATCTTCTTGCATGGCCAAAAAGCTATAAAATTTGGCTAAATGAAGAGTAGTAAATACATTGAGAAACACAGGAAAACAATACTGCAATAATTTGAAGCCACCCTTTTCTTTTCACACCTCCCACCTTTCCTACCTAAAGGAAAAGGAAAAAGAAAAAGAAAAAGAAAAACATCTGATCCCTTTCTCTTTAAGAATCCGGTCATTCAATAGAATAGAAAAAGGGTGTAAAAGCACAGGCACAAGTTGATGAAAAGACCTTTTCCATTCACTTAAAAAAGATGTATATTCTCCTTCACAGTCTATGGAGATTCAAGACTTTGCCCAAAATGTAACTTCCATCCCTTTGGATCCATTTCCACCTGTCAAGTGTCAACCATATTACAAAGTGGGATTAAAAAAAAATCATCAGCGCTATGATTTTTGCTTATTGGTGTTGATATTTTGTCAGGTTCGTTATAAAATGAAGAACGAATTTAAAATTTCATAGGCCAACTGATCATTGTCAAGGTAGGGGTCACCTTCTCTAGAAGCAGGCAGTCAGTAATCTACATAGGATAAATGGCAAAGAGATTCCAAGACCAAGTCTTAGCAAGCATATTAATGGTAGTGGTGGAGTCATTTGAAAAGGTAAAAAATTCTCTCTTGAACTTCATATTATATGAAATGTTGACTAGCAATACAAACTCAAGGCATTTAACACTCTGATAAAGAAAGAAGGGTACCAGCTCATACCTGGAATGCCTTATCTCTCCAAAGAAATTTACAGCCGCGGGCTTTGATGTAATCAAGAAGGGATTTGGGAAGCAGTGGTTTGAAGGTAGCATGTAGCTTCACCTTGTTTATCCCTCTGCAAGCTAAGAGAGCAGCTGCCAAGCCATTTGGAGTTAAGCCTCTCAAGTGTAGCATAGTCATGTTCTGCAGGCGATTGATGCTGGCTAATGCCGAAAGGCCAACATATGTTACTGAACAGTACGACAAGTTTATCTGCAACAAACAGAATGAACAATTGCCATTAGCCTATTATATCAGATTTCAATGTTCCAGGAGATCGGATAAATGCCATACCTGTTTGAGGTTTTGGGAACACTGAGCAACTGGGTGCATTGCATTATTATTGATATCAAAGCACTTCTTAATGTCCAACACCACAAGTTGCCTACATCCAACAGCAATAGCTGATATACCTTTTGATGAGACATGAGGACATCCTATTATCTCAAGTACTTTTAACCTTGAACATCATGATAATGATATTGATGAAGCCTCAGTAAATTTATCATTATAAGCTATGTTAATGACTTCCAGTTCAGGACATCCACTCCTGAGCACTTACTGAAGCTCAATTCCTAGACCGAGTTAGGCCAACTTCCAAATGGCTCTAATGCCAGAACATTTAACCACACAGCCATCCAGCTAAACTGATTTCAGCACCGAAAAGTTCTGCAAACATTTTGCTAGATCTGCAGTAACCTGAACCATCATCAAGTATTAATAATGAACCTCTATGTGACCAAAAACTTCCAGGAGATATTTTAGATATTGGACTCACAGTAGGACCATAAGCTAGAGTAAGTTCTCCTAGGTTTTCAGCATCGCTTATCAGAGATGACAAACTCACATGACTGATGTTCTGGCAGTTTACATATTAAGTGTCTGCGAGACTTGTAAAATTAGAGAAATTGTCGATTGAATATTAAACACCCTGCGCGAAATGGGCGAGTGAAATGGACTACAGTATGAATTCCCGCCTAGGAATTCAATAAACAGAAAACAATTTCTACTTCATTCATTCAATTCTGGAATTTACATGTTTCGCTCCTACATGAGTTGGTAACAAACTCAACGTAAAAAAAGAGCAACAAACAGCATCAAAATTTGCAACCCTGCAAACAATGCAGAACTAATTTATAATGAAAAGGTACCTTGAGTGACTTGCAACTCTGTTGAAGAGTTGAGAGGCCATCATCATCAATACCAAGGCATCCCTCAAGGACTAAATCTTCAAGATGCTGCAATTGCAAAATAGATGGAAGACATTTCTCTGTAATCTGCAAACAAACTCACAATCATTTTAGAGTTCTCAAAACTGCCTGCATTGCATTTTAATTACCACAATTTGAAAGAAAACTGGTAGGAGGGTGATTAGAACACACAAAATTAGCGAGGCAGTAATCCACCATATAATACTGTATAATTAACTAAAGTGGTAAATTCCTTAAAAAGCGCCAATCAATTGTACAGTGGAGAGGAGACTTTACCAAAAGATTCTCACTTTGTAGCTACATTTGCATGGACTTTTTATATCGCGTGCAACTTTTTTGACCAAGTTTTAGTCAACAAACATTAAACCTCTCTAGAAGGTATTATCCACCATAAAACATAGCTGAAGAAACAAATAAATAAATTCAGACAAACTATCACGGGACATAACCTAATTCTTGAATCTTCTGAGACAACTTTTCAGGAATGCTGACCATCAAATATTGTCCCACTGGGATTAGAATTTTCCCAATCATAGACTTGATTAGTGCTCTAAACAGAAACAATGCGTCGGGAAACAGCAGCAGGGTTCAAATCATCAAAAAGCCAAACTTCAATTTCAACCCCAAGTGGCAAGAAATCACATTGCTGACAATTAAATTCTTATCAGTACTTAAATCCAAGTCAAAGGAAACATTGTGACATCATATTGGAAGTAAAAACACCACAGTTACATAACAGAACAACATCAAAAGCATGTACTGTCCTAATAATAACTTCAACAAAGATCAATTATTGAAGGAAGTAAAAACAAACAACAATTCAACAAGAAGCCTTCGAATTTTTCTTTCCTTCATGTTTCTCAGAAAACAAACAGAGAACAGAAACCAAAATAGACAAAGAAACACATCAAATTACCTGTAAGTAAGAGAGATCCAAGCTCCTAATATCCTTACATTTCGAAGCAAGCAATTCCACACCAAGATCACTAACCTTCAAACACCATTTCAAGAAACCAACCTCAACTTTCTATACCCAACAGCAATACAACCAATCCCCATATCAGTAATCAGCTTACACCTAGCCAACCACAACTTCTCCAAATTCTTAGCCTCAGCAATTGCAGCAGTAGCCAAATCATTCAACTCTACTCCATTAGACAAATCAGTCTCAACCAAATTGAAACACCTTGAAACCAAACTCACCAACCCAATATTAGTAAAAAACCTTGACCTTGACAGGTTTATAGAACACAAAACATCGTTACATGACAAAGAAACAACTTTCAACATGCTGTCTTCAATGCGAGGACAAAGAGTTAGATCAATATGTTCAGTATGAGGGTATCTAGGAAGGGCTCTTGATAAAAGCTCAGCTCTAAGCGGCTTAAGAGTCTTCCTATGGTGAGCTTCAATGGAGTAAAAAGCTTTGCAAGTTAAAGAAAAAGACTTTTAGCAAAAGGGTCATTGTTAAGATAGTCAAGGATTGTAAAGACGATTTCTTCAGTGAGAAAACCTAAGGGGTTGCTAAAGGGCGGCGCTTGCATAGTGGTTTTCTTGTTTGTTTTCATGGGTGGAAAAGAGTGTGCAAGATTTTGAAAGGATTTTTTTTTTTTTTTGTGGAGTTTAAGGAAAGGTTATATGATGGAGTAACGGTTAACAGTGGTACAGCTGGTGGAGATTCTGTAGCACTTGGGGAAGTTGACTTGCGAAGGTAAAAAGTCTATATATTAGGTTTTTTGGTGCTATTTTATTTTTATAGGACTACATTAATTCTTTTCTCTTGTTGAATTTACCTATTTAATTCAGTGAGCGTTCGGGAGTGCCGTATTTTTACTTTTATATATGTTTTAAAAGTGTGTTTTATTTTAAAAAAAATATTAAATTAATATTTTTTTTATAATTTTAATATGCTAATATAAAAAAATCTAAAAAATTTATTTTGAAACATTTTAAAAAGAAAAATATTTTTTAAAAAATACTCTAAATTAAAATATTAATCACGCATTAAACATGAAATATCCCAATTAAAGTTTCAAATATTAATTACCGAATCATCTTTTAAATACAACTGACTTCTTGAATCATAGTATTTAATAAAGTTTTTTAAACTATTTTTTAATACAAGACTCATTTAGGTTCCTATGATATGATATGATATGATATGATATGTATAATCATGTCAAAACTATAAATAGAGATGAGTTTATAATACCAATATTATTAAAATATAAGTATTGATTAAAACATTAAATTTGAATGAAAAAATAAAAGAAAAACTCATAAAATTTAAATCTAATGATACAGAGAAGGCAACATCTTTGCTGGACAAGAGGGATTAGATTTGGTTTGATGTATTTTCTTAAGCTTCGGTTATAAATCTTGTATTGTTCTAAACTCCTAATCAGTTTTCCTGATTTTGCAACAAGATTCATCCATTGAAAATGGGTGTTCTTTAAAAATTTTCTTATGAACGACAGGTTACCTGTGGATGACTTTAAGTTAGTTGAATGTCAAACATGACCTATCCACTCCACAGTCTCCATTCCAAATCCAATACAATGTTCTTCAAATTGCGGGCTAGTAGACCAGATCTTCCATTTGCAATATGAGACTCCCCGGCTAAATTATGGCCGCAGCTGGGAGAGCCATGCTTTTCTTTTCTGCTAGTGACACACATAAACAATGGAAAGAATCATCAATGAGACATTAGAAAGTTTTGGTGAAACCCTAATTGTGTTTTCCAAATCAATTTCAACTACAAGTTCATTGGCTTCCATTTCCATTCCTATTTTGCAAGTTGGATCAGAATCCAACGGCACAACAGTTCTGAACCATACTAAGGAAGATGCCTACTCTCAAAATATAAGGCCATGATCTTGCTGTAAAAATAAAAGATGAGAGTAGAAGACTTTTAAATTCTCATCGATTGGCAACATCGTCAGATATGGCATAAACAACGAGTTGAGAATAAAAATATATATGAAAGTTGCCCTCACCACTTGGCAACATCACTAGATAGGATATAAACAATGAGTAGTGAAACATCAATCAAATTGGAAGTGAAATTCTACAATTAGTTTTCAAAATTCTACATTGCTACAGTATTCATAAAACTCTTCAATCATCGCATCCACGAGTAACATTTGAGGCAAGAAGTGAAGGAGGCAATTGATTCATAACAAAGGCCGGTTACTTCTTGGCATAAGTAACAGCCATGGGGTTCTGGGGAGTAATTTTGAAACCTTGAAGGGCCTGCATGGCCATGGAGGATTGCACATCATCTTCAAATTCCACAAATGCAATACCTGGCTTCGCCTCAATCATTCGGACTTCCCTAAATCCTGGGTATTGCTGGAAGAGCACTTGCAACATCATGCTAGTGGTTTCATGGGGCAAGTTTTGAATAAACAATATATTATTTGGCGGAGCTGTTTCTTGTGCACCCTGGTTTCCATGGCGGAAAGAAGTCTACACATCATAGACAGAGACAGGACATAATAAGCAAGAATTGATCAAATAAAATAGGAGAATTCACTCTTCTTTTCCAAAAGAAGTAGTTGGGGTGAACAGATGAAATACACACAAAAGGTGCATTAATCCCAGTAATGAGATCAATGCACACTGACTGCTTCAAACAATTATCATGCAATCATCTTCAACACTTTTCATAGTCATGCAAATGAAACACATGAATACTGCACACATGACCTAAGTATTTGCCCAACTCTTAAGAACATTAACATGTGTGCAAGTGTGCAAGTTAATATGGTGGAGAGAAGCATAAAATATGACTTACCGGGCCCCCGTTACTTTCAGCAGGTTTACCATTAGCTGGAGCTGATTGCTGGGATTCTTCAGCACGTCTTTTTCTTTCAGCTGAAGAGGAAAGCATGTGTTAAATTATTTGCAGATAATAGAATAGCAGGAGCATCACTGAATAAAAATTAAAACATAATCCACTTAACAGTAAGTCAAAACAGAACATTGGTCTTGTGTGCCAGAATTTAAATCCCATTTCAATAAGACATGGCACTGCCCAAAAACTGCTCTACTTTTTTCTTTTCTAAGTTGTCAAAAGTTATTAGAAAACAATACATTAGACATCCAGAACTTTTGGCACACACATAACTTGTTTCTCCTCTGATTTTGTCCATTAAAACCGTAACCCTAGAAGTCCAAACCACCTAATTTACACAGGAGCATCCACTGAAACATGTAAATCATGGTATCAGCACCAAATTCATAGGGGCAGTGCTTGCTTCAAGTTTGGTATTTGGTTTCACTTTTACAATAATAGAATCATGTAAAAGATTATATTTGAACCATGTATATTTCCTTAGGCCAGTCATATGCTTGAGTGAGGAACTAGATAACTGAATCAACCATTAAATGATGTAGTTTCAGCAAACATAGCAAGCAGTGGTAGACTCTTTCACAAAGAATTTGCTCAAAAAATGGTTCTTCAAACCTTTTTGAGCAGTCAAAAGAAATGGCCAACTGGATATTTCTATTACTTCCATTCAGTACTGCATTTACATAGGAGAATTCAAACATAATTCTTTGTTATAATTTCCTAATGCAAAGCTATTTTCCTGACTCATTGTAATGAGTTCCATTTGAATGGTCAATTTTTTATGACATAAACATACCAGTCTAATAAAGATCAAAGTATAAATTGCTAGTTAGTTGCACTCACCTTTTTCTTCGTTCTTCTTCTTTTTCTTTGCATTTGGATCATAGACTCCTTCTGCTTCTGTAATGCAATCAGACATTGTTTTTGCATACTGGATTCGCTGCACCAAATCAATGAGATACATTACCACATTGAAAATTTAGTAGGAACAAAGATAGAATGAAGAAATAGAAATTTGATTAAGATTCTAAATGAAGGTATCATTCACAAATACACAGAATAACCGTCTTCAATGAATGCATGCTTCAACGAGTCCAATGGTCAATTTTTTTGATCAAATTGCAGTCAATTAAGGACATGCATGATTCTCCCTTCTTTATTACACTAACATAAAATATATCACACAACTATGACCATTTTATTAGGTGAAAAATAATATAATTCCATGAAGGACATAATTGAAACTTCATATAAGACATCACAATCTTTCCCTTTTTCTTCTTGTTTCCATTACATAATGAACTATTAGTTTAAGAATCACAATGGCCCAATTATTAACCACAAAAAATCTCATGGCTTCTCTTACAGCTCACTCAACCAGAACCATTCATTTTCCAACCATAGTTTTAGAAGACAGCTAGTGCAAAATTACCATTCCCCTGTTATGCTTGTTCATGACAAGCAAACAAAAGCTTGATGATGAAACCAAAACAAAAACTGAACAGCACAAGCACAAAGGTTATAATTGACGGTCACAATATCACATCCAAAACTAGTTGCAAATCAATCAATTGTATAGACAACTTAATAATCCATCAAAATTGTATCTTTAAAAACGTGAAGATAATAAAACATAAAATTCTTTACATTACACAAACTTAAAAAAGGAATTGAAATAACATACCATAGCTGATGCATTATCAAATACAAAGAGTTGAAGACTTACTGACCAAGCATCTCAAAACGTACCATAGGTTTATCATAAAATGGAAAACCCTGCATTTGCCGCACAGCATTACTTGCAGCCGTCACTTCGCTAAACACAACCCATGCTTGCCCTCGAAGCTTTGCCGTCTTCAAAGCAACAACATCCAAAATCCTCCCGTATTGAGAGAACAAACAATAAAGTGATCTCTTCAACTCTACCCACCAAAAAAACCCGTCAAAAACCTAACACAATTAAGCTAAAATACTTCAAAATCACAAAAAAAATCACCATATTCTCCACTTCTCATTGACCAAATATCTTCCTTTAACAGCTCTTTTAAGCTACTTCCACCCTAATATTCTAAACCTGATTTCACTTTCAGTAACCCTAAGAAGAAATCTACTAGAAAAATCAATTAAAACTGCTTTTAGCTTAAATGGGTCGACTTACATATTGCCTAGAAAGAAAAAACAATAGTGAAGTTGAGATTTTTTAGGGTTTTAGTTACTCAAACTCAGTAAGAAAAACAGGAAGAACGTTAAAGTAAAGCAAGTACAATATACCTTCTTTCTTGACCTTCTCGTTGAGGTTCTTAACGTAAATTGTTTGGTTCGGTGGTATGTCTCCTGTTAGCATCTTCGCTGAAAAAAAAAGGCAAGAGAGAATCTGAGACTGAGACTGAGAAATTTTGGGTTTTTGAGAAAGAGAG
>Ga0307517_10007523_pt1 | contig 15849 bp, 15 predicted proteins | sample 23_EM_MG_FD_194515 | JGI IMG/M metagenome (GOLD analysis project Ga0307517, IMG submission 194515) | Populus trichocarpa ectomycorrhiza microbial communities from riparian zone in the Pacific Northwest, United States - 23_EM | ecosystem: Host-associated > Plants > Roots > Unclassified | place...
AGGGGGACTAACTAACCATCCCTATGTCAGAAAATCAACACGTGACACCCCCTTGGCCCTGTCCAACAACGTCAAATCGGTCCTCTTCCTCGTTCCAAAATTTCATTTGCCAGCACACGTAGAGGCATGCAACTTGCAATTCTCGTTCAACCTCACGAAAGGCGTTGGGAGGACCGACGGCGAGGCACCTGAACGGGGTTGGGCCAATATCAACCCTGCCGCGCAGAGTACCAAAGAAATGGGGCCGGGTTCCCGGCGTGATACACTGGACGATCACTTTGGCGATTGGAATTGGAAAAAAATGATTAAATTAGGTAAGGTGTTCCCGTCTTCATCCTCCCAGTCAACCACTGACCCTATATGTTTGGTAAGGCTCTACGTTGATGAAGAAGATCCGGGATGCAGTGCCTATGCGTAGCGACCAGATACTCGCCTTTCAAAGTTTTGAAGAAACCATCCCTGTCGAGTTAGTCGCCCAATGGCGTACCGCCGTGGAACTGTCGGAGAAGGATTCCAATGCACCCAATCCCTTCAAGACAGAAAAACGCTGTAAGGAGAATTGATTTCGATTGTTTCTTGTTAATAATGCGCGGCCCTCTAGGGATTTCAGAGCATTTGGTTCGGATGAAGCTGGCGGAAGAGGTTGAGGAGAGGGACTGGGATGCAAGCATAGATGCTTCGTCGGAAGAGGATCACCCGTCGGTCGTGATATTGAATGGGCTTCATCTCGAGGATGATCAGTACGTACCTTTACTTCTCAACGCACGGATGGGTATTGATTGGAAGCGTTTAGGCGGCGACTTGTCGTGGACTTTAAAGGGTTGGGGCTGCATCCAACATCCAAGCAAGTAGCCACCTTGGCTGAACGTTCGAACCGCCTTCGCCGTCGCATTGCAAATTGGATCGAACTTCAGGAACGGTACATGCCGGAGGCGCGCCTCTCACGACAACGGGATGCAAGGGGTAAACCAGATGGTATCACTCCCTACAAACCTCAGGAGATACCGCTGTACCTCCCCTCCTCCTACAAATTTCAAACACCCCTCCAACGACCAGAGCTCTGCACCTATGAGCTGCGACTCAGAGAAGGGCGGGCGCACGACGCACTGCATGAGATGCGTCAACACCTTCGCGTTCGCACTCACCTCTACCAACAAAAGGACAAATATGCGCGGGGTGTACGGCACAACACCCGCGCCAATTCGGCGATTAGCAAGTCTCAGGCGAAGGTCAACAGAGCTGCTGAGAAGTATCGTGCGTCTCGTAGTGCAATGCTGGCACTGTCAGACCCACTGGCACTCCCTGACTGGAACGACACCCTGCCCATTCTCAAGGCTGAAGACGTCCGTGGGCTATCGGAGGGATTAATGGGAGATTCAGAGGGGAAGCGACGTCCGTCGTGGATTTGGACGATGAACACGGGTGTGGGGAATAGTGAAGATAAGGCAGGGGACGAAGGTACGTACCCACTCATCCCCATCCCGTTTTCAAGAGCTGAGCACGTATGATAGCTCTCAGGGTTGAATGGTGTCGCAGTCGTGCGCGTGTTATGCGGTATGCAGAGGAAGTGGAGCTTCTTTTGGAGGAGATGCGGCGAGTACTTGCATTTCTCGAGTGGGACAGGGACCGATGGAATAACCGTGCGCTCCACATTCGTCAAGCTGACGCCGCTACCGACCCACCAACACCTTCCCTCTCTCACGGGAAAAAAACGGCATTTGAAGAGGGTTTGAGGGCGTATGCATTACGCCAGGCTTCTATTCGCCAGCGCCTGTTCGATACTTTCGCACAACAGTGGCACGATGTGCCTGCGTTCATTACATTAACTGAGCGAGGGTTCACTGATGAGGAAGTGGTAGACAATCCTATCTAGTACATATGATAATTACTTCCTGTAGACCAATGACAACAATGACAATTAACGGGCGATTTCCGGGTTCCTAATGAGGATTTGAGCGCGAATTCCTAATCGGGATTTGAGGCGGGTTTGCCAAGAGAGCGTGTGCCTCGGGCATGGACTTTAGGAGCGTGGCTATAGGCTGAGTTTGAATGAATGTACAAGCAGAGATGGCACTGAGAGAGAGGATGCTAGTGTGCGGTATGTAGCGTGATATATCAGAAATGGTCTCTACTTAGATTGTTTATTGTATCAACAGCTGTATTCTAATTACATAGGTGTGATATATCAGCCTGCCAGTTAGTGGTGGTTTCATTTCCGAGGCTATTAGATATGGTACGACTCATCTTTCACTCTCTTTGTTTCTTGTTTTTAAGGTACAATCTCATATACAGATGACATTCATACCCGTATTTGCACTGTGGATCCCCGAAATTGTTTTAATTGCCCTCACCACGTTGTCACCACGTCTCGTCCACATGAAGAAATCGGTTTCTTGCAGTAGTACGGCTACGCTTGCACTTTAAACCTACTATATATTATCTATCGTTGCGAACCAACGAATGACATTCGTTCCAGACGATTTATATATATCAGAAATTGAGATGACCTTCTGCACGACTGCTAGTCTGCACACCGTGCACGTTGAAAGCTTCATCCCCAAAGGTGGCCGTGGCTTCCAACGTTAGAGTCTTCATCGTGGCCAAATTTTAGGGAGTTTGGGAAGAGATCTAAATTCACTCCAGAGGAACGGGAAGTGAGTAGAACAGATGAATTTAATGCAATGTCCCAGCTTTCACTGGTCTTCTGTAGACAAACCACGATACAAGTGATTTCATGTTGTATTTGGACTTTTTCTTATTACTCCCCTAACCGTGTCAGAAAGTTGTCGTGTAATTTTTGGACTAGTTTGAAAAATTTGCCGTACTCACCTAACGAGATGAGCGGCGTAGGTTTTGAAATATTTTGGAGAGAAAACTTTCACGAATGTCCTAACTAACGTTGCGCTAAAATTTGGAGAGACAACGAGGTGGTATGGAAGAGTTAGGGAAAGGAGCTTTACTCTTGCGCTCCCGGGAATGAAAGTAACAAGCGGATCTGCTCTTCTCACCATAAAAATACTTTCATTAGTAATTCTTAAGCCAAATCGATAAAATTTGTCTCCAAGAAATAAAGAAATCCCCAAATCGTCGCATCCGATCGACCAAACTGTCTCTCCCTTTCTCTGCTCCACGGGCATGCTCGTGGCATGGCGGTGGGTGATATAGACATTATCACGGCGTCTGGAGGGTTCGACTTCATGTTCAATGTTTGCCTTCCTTCCGACCATCCGATAAATCAGGAAGGTTTTCCTGAGGGCTTTTCGCCAATCTTTCCACAGCTCAAGTCAAGCGATATCCGTAAACACAACACGAATAATCTTTTCAGTGAATCGGTTGTAAAGTCTGATAGAGAAAGCGATTCCTCGTATGTATGCCTTATTTTGGATGGATGAGAAAACCCACAAATACGATTGTAGAGAAATAGAGTTCGAATCCTCCGCTTCTGAGGGGGCAATCCTGACGATGCCTCGCGAATGTCTCGCAATTTCGACAGTACTTCTCCGCCAACTCGGAGAACTGGTACAAATACATTAGCAGTATTGTGAAAGAGAAGCAACTTTTAATGGCGGCATGAGATCCAAACCAACAAGGGAAAGTGGCTCCAGGGTGACACATGGAAGGGCGTATGCTGCGCGTTCCTGTAAAAATGTCCATCGATTATACATAGGGTGGGTATCATATCGGGCATACTTGTCATAAATCCCCATCCATCCTTCAAGGGGAACTCCTTACAGTATGTATCTCATGCAAAATTGATCCTAACTTTGGCTCCAGGACTGCTAAATTTGGTCCTGGAGCCTAATTTAACGGGCTCTGATAGGTCGTCAATTCTGGTTCACATCGTCTCCAAATCACGAAGGTACACACCTAAAGCATCCGCAAGTGAGGCAGTCCAGGACTGTGGCTAAAAATCCAGCGATGGCTGGCGATCCAGGGAAAAGTGAAGTTAGACCACGATTCTCTTTCTCGAAGAAACCCACTTACATCCAATTATACACTCCAGACAACCAGCAATCATCGAGATAAGACTCATTATCGTCTCGCCAATACACCGAAATACACCTAACAATTTACACCGGTTACATTTCCAGTCAAAAAATAACAATATGTATCACTCACCTCCAATACACGAAAATATGCACCTATATCACAAAAGAAACCAGTCAGCATCTCCCAACTACCAGTGGCAAGAGCGTCGGATCGGCTTAAGCTTGAACGTACCCCATTTTTGATAATGCAGTGATTTTACAATTCTCCAGGACTCCAAAGAACAACTTTTATACCTTTCCCAATCTATGACGTAGAGATTTCCAAGGTGGAATGCATCCGGTTCTGGATATTGGAGCTAGCCACAGGCCGTGCCTGCCACTTTCGTGCATACCCACTTTGCACCGGATCTCATACGGTCATATGTGCCCGATATGCCGATATGCCAAGCTGTACTTAGACCTAGGCTGCCCCAGTCAGAGTGTGCCATGATTGATCCAAGGGCAGGACTGGGCCACGAGGAACGGAGGAGTTGAGCTCAATTGATGATTCTGGGAACTCGAACGGGTACAAGAATCAGGGTCTCTTCGTGCGCATGCTGAATGCCACGTTTCGAGATGATGTCTGGAAAGGGCTGGGATTCGACTTCGAAATGGCCATGGATGTCCAATTTGATTTCGTATGCGAATCCATATGGTTCTTTCTCCCTGCCAATTTCTACCAGATCACCTACTTAATCTTATTATAGACCCACTCGCTCTTCCGGAGTAACGTCATTATCATGGACGGCCCTCCTAACCGGTTCTTCTCAAGAACTGCACTTGTAAGCGATTAATCGTTCTTGAACATTTCAAGTTGTTGAATTATTTTTGAGGCTGCCCGTCCATGTAAAATATTCAACGACCTTCATGCTAACAAAAGTGAGTAGAATATTCGGGAACTCCTTTATCGCTAATTATGCGTTCTACAGAATCCTCGCCTGCGGATTGCTATAGCCGGGGATGATGATTGGATGTCACTGATCATTGAGATAAAACGCTTCCGCATTGGTTCTCTAATAGCGTTCTGAGTCCCTCTCTAGAGTGATCAGAAGAACTCATCTGACATCAAGCGCATGTTGATCGCCTGTGATGTCTGTGAAGCTGATGGCAAGTGCTATGGTTCAGGTACAGTACGAGCTTTATCACTTTTTGATGAAGGCGTGGTATCCCTACAATTAAAACAACAGGCAAGTTCCTTTCCTCGTTTCCTCATTTTGTTGAACCAGCCCACTAACGTGAGCGTGGAACGAAGCACCAACGGAGTCAACATGCCACCCGTTTCTATTTTCGAACTAGGCATTTATTCGTGGTGCTATGTAATCATCTTTATGATGGAATATTTTATGACTCCATCTGACCCGGGAGTCTGGGAATTTCCAGGTGCTGTCGAGCTTCTTCAGCAGACTCAAATGCCGGTTTGTTTCTTTTCAATCAACGGCTATCTTCGGGGTTGAAATATGATATTTACCATGTCAGTGCAAAAAGTGACAATCTCTTGGTAGTGAGGCGTAGGGCCACCATCAGAGCAGCCAGTCAAGTCAAGTCCAACCTGCCAAAGCGAAGCGATGTCCAAATTTGGGTTTATCGAAGGACTGATGACGGGTAGCAGCTATCACAGGCAAAAGTTATTGAACGTTGAACTGCTCCCCAGTTCTTCGGACCCCTCCCTGTATACACTCATTTAGCGAGGTTGAGGATGAAACTCGGGAATTTGTCATCGCATTGATTTGAAATGGCGATGAAGTTTGGTCCGGGTGGGTAGTTAGATCTTTATAATTGATACCTGGGGTACATGCATCACGTCGACTGACAGAAAGGGGGGTAGCCTTCAACCCAAAACACCTGAGGGAAGATTTGCACGCATGGTACATAAATGCGTTTGCCTAACCTCCTCGGCGTTAAATTGTCTGCTGTATGAATTCGAAGCACCCATATGATGTGCAAAAACAGCCTTTTTGGGAGATGTTGGGGTAGTTTATCAAGAGGGGCTGCCGGATTGACAGGCGGCCATCACTGACGAAATCGGGTTTTTCAAACGCTGGGATTGCTCCCAACCTCTGAACTCGTGTATACTCATTTTGTCGAATTCACTTCCAGTGCGAGTGAGGCTCCAAAAATACTTAAGTTTGTCCTTCTTGCAATCGAACAACGAACCGAATCACTTCTGTACAACCCGACACTCGGGCCGAACTTTCCACCCGTTTCATGGAACTGGACCCGGCGCATCAATCCATCATCATCACAGGGACCGCGTCACGCCAAACATCGTGCTCACGCTCTCCCTCCACTCTTGCTACGTTTTGGCTTTTCGCGGTTTCGACAGCTGGCTACTGGCTCCTTGGGTTCGACTTGTGTCTTTGGGGTTTTCAGGTTTACCGTTCAACGCGGAAACTGTTTTTGGCTCTTCGGAGGACCCTGCATTCGGTGGTTCCTGTACAGCGCATACACCGAACCGATAGGACTGGATAGGAGGATAGGAAGATAGGACAAGAGGATTTTCTTTTTGGCCTTGGATGATACATACGACTACGACGACGATAGTGAGAGAGAGAACGACGATTGGAAAGAAGAAGACGACAGGGACAGTGGATAACACAGGCAAAGTGAGTGATTACGATTCCAACACGTCCGCTCTTGAACTCATCGTCAACGACGCTTCTGGCAGGTGATAGCCACACAGTTTAGCAGGAAGTTGAACAGATGGAGCTGTCCAAGCCACGGCGAGGAAATAAACATATCCCGCTAGGATGTCGATTTGGTGTGTTCTCCTCACCTTACCTTCAATCTCCACTTCAATTGCACTAACCACTCCCAACACAGTACCCTACGACCAATGGTTCCTCACACACATCCCACCCACATGGGAGATCCGCCACCTCAAACAACACATTCTCGCCAAATGCCTGCACCTCCCATGGGACGTTCGGAAGATCGAACCTGCCAGGGACGCAGTCGTCGAAACCGTGGCGGGGTTAAGGGGCACCGGAGGCGGTATAGGAATCACAGGAGGAGGCGGTATGGGTGTTGGGGATGTGACGGGACGGCCGCCGTCGCCTATCACGTTCGCGCCTGAGGAGAGGGAGAGACCAATCCGTCCGATTGAAGTCCGGTGTCGCCGCCTGCGGTGGACGGCGTGTAGCCAGAAAGTGACAAGGTCGTAGGGGAGGCATGGGAGGACCTTGCGTTCCCCAGCAATGGGACAGGTGATGAGGACGCAGAGGTGGTGGTGATTCCTGGTGGGAGGGTCGAGGTGCCGCCTCTAGGAGGAGGAAGAAGGTTCATTTAAAAAAAACCGCTTTCCAAGCTCGCTTCGTCGGCTTCGTCTATCCCTTTCTCGCCTATGTCCGCCGGTCGTACTCGTGGGGTGACATCATTGCCAACACGCATCTCACAACCCTACGGTCCACGCCCTGACGAGCAAATCCACATCACAGAGTTCACATTGGTGCGGTTCACAACGGGCCAAATTCTCGAAGACGACTATTCCATCGCATGCTACTAACTCGCCCCGCACGGACTCGTCGAGTTACACGTGAGCCGGCCACAATGTGGCTTTGCTGTAGCGGTTTAGTTGGCGCGGTTGTTGGAGGAAAAGAAGGGAGTAGGAGAGGAGGAGGAGGAAGAGGGAGCGGTAGATGGAATGGAAGGAGAGGTGGGTTGTTAATAGGGGTGGATGGGTGGATGTATTTGTGTAATAAGCAGGATGTAAGTTGTTGTTTTTTTTCTTATCCTTTCATTCCCTTCATCGATCGTTTGTCCATTATTTTCTTCTTTATCCTCATTCATCATTTTATTCGTCGGCTTGACGGCGTGCAAGAAATCCACTATTCCACGTGTTTTCAAATCCTTTTTATTCGTTCGATTAAGCGCCGAATTTCCGGTGCTTAAATCAACTGTTTTCAAACGTCTTCTTTTCTTCCGTTGTCTTGATTTACTTGCATCATAATCTTCAATTCTCATGCCCGAGCTCTGGAATCCATCGCCTATTTCTTGGAATGGCGTCATGGTAAGATGCTCCTCAGCACCTGCATGTGTTGGTTCCTCCTCGATGTCGCGTGAGTTCAACTCTGTCTCTTGCTGTTCGACCACTTATTAGACTCGTTCGTGATAGATTCTATGGAATTAGCTTGAATCAGAAAATCGTCCTCCAACATGGACCAACAAATCGGATATGGCGGGAAGGAAGGTACCCCTTGGCATAGACTTTTCAAGGTCCTGACGGGTGGGATGGTTATTACTGCCCTGGGATTTGTACCAGGTAAAAAGACCCTCAATTTTAATTTCATCCCTGAAGTCAAATATCTGATTCGAAATGATTCGTTTTAGGTTACTACGCCTCGATCCTGACGATTGAGGTATTGGGTCGCAATTGGATTCAAATCCAAGGATTCCTTTTGGCAGCTCTATTCCGTTCGTTTTAATTTTTCCACTTGACCCATTAATTTTTACATCATTTATCACATTATCTAGTCGGTGTCCTCGCCGGTGAATTCCACACACTCAGCAAGTCCGCTTTCATCGTCTGCTTCGCGTTCTTGCAATTCTTTTTTAACTTCGGAGCTAATATGAGAGTCAATTATCCACTCGAGCTAACCATAAACACGATATACTAAAATTGTTGCTTTAGTACTACCTACGTAAGTCAACCGTATATCGGTTAGTAAAAATTCGCCGCTTACCCAGTGTTACCCCGCCAAAGGTGCGTTCAAGTTTCTTTTCCCCTAGTGTCCACATTATTGACGCTTTTTTCCGTCAAGTATTCCCCACTCGCTTCTGCGCCACAGCCCATGGTATCTCTGCAGTACATAGCTCGAAAGGCTAGTGCCATCATCTCCGTACTTGCTTTTAACACCCTCAGCGACAAGGCTGGAACACCGATAATTTTGTGAAATGAGGAACCAAATCCATTTTATTGTACGGCAGCAGGCTACAAAGGTTACGAACGAAGAAGCAAGTGGCGAAGCTTTCTTGTACAACTTAGCGAAATGTGTAAGGACCGATGAATTCTGCTCGGTTTTTATGCATGTCAGTGCACTTCAACGTCCTGAGCTGTCCGCGCCCTACACAGTTTAGCTAACTGTCTCCGCTTGCCCTCATTCCAATAAGTAGGGGGGCAGCGCCCCGAAGTGTTACATAATCCTGTGCAATCTAATCTAATCTAATCTCTCTCCCTAGTTGTCTACTGACGGCTGCATGGTTATCATGCTCATTGCTCCTCCTCCAAATGCGATTTTCAGGGTGCTGGCCATGGATCCCAGCACCAAAGATATTGACAAGGTGTGAGGATTCGGCAAGGATTCGGAAGTGAATACTCAACGTTCAACGTTCAACGTTCAACCTTTGAACCAGCGGGCTCACTGGTCTCAGACTGGCCTTAGAAAGAAAAAAAGGTACCACATATGTTTTTCCAATACCAGAGACCCTTTTTCAATCCTAGGGTTCATTCCCAACTCGAAAGAATGGTTATACCTGGCCTGTTGCGGAGAAGGCATTCAAACGTTCAAGTTCATCGCGTTCTCGACAACTTTAAAGGAGCAACCATTTCACTAACGCCCCATGATCTCCTCTCTTCTTCCTCGTACTTGAGCGGCTTCAAACCCCAACCCCACGTCCCGTATGCAGACGCAGTTTGCACAAATCTATGGCATCGGCATAGCCTTCGTGCTCCTCCAATTTCCCACCCGGGGTTGCGGTCCCATACAGGAGATATATGTACGCTCTTGCCTCTTAATATTACCATAAACCCACCAATCGATCTATCTATCATCCCAAGAAGACAGAGGCTGTGGGAATTTGTGGTGCTTCGAGTTCCCTTCACTAGTATTACTTATTCTTCATGACAGATCCACAAGCTAGATCTGATGAAAAAACACATATGCGTCTGGATCGGAACATCCGATATCTTTATGGCAGTGCCATTTTCCTGCGGCCTAGATCATTGTTGATAAGTCGAAGGTTTACTCTCACTCACGCTCATGTCAACTGAATAACCTGTGACCGATCTTACACTAAAAAACTTAGCGCCGCATCGCCATGTGACCCACTTCCATAGGTTCATCCGGGAACCACGGACTTCACAAACGACAAACCTATTGGAACCAGGCTACTTGTATGAATTACGAGCGCTCAGATACCCCACTGCGAGCTAAATCAAGATTCCAGTTTGATAAGGAATAAAATCAACACCGCGTTGTCGCCTCATATCACGGGCGTCTATTACGGCTCTGGGAATGTTTGGGGCAATGCAAATCTACAAATAAAAGTCCTCGACTAGGTCGCAGGATCCCACAATACTTCAAGAGCCCAAACCCTCTCTCACGCGCGCTAGTATGCTCAAAGATTCAACATCCAGCATGGTTCGTCCGTATAAGTATCCCTCTGCATCCCTCTCGGTTAACCAGCGAACTCTTTCTTTGGCTAGAAGTCAAAACATAGGACAGGTCCATCCAATGAACGCATTAAAAGTTCCCAACGTTACTTTCTCCATCAAACGAAAATCGTTAAACGGAGGAAAGCAACTAAAGATGCCAAGGCTGGGTACGATTCTTTAATGACGCACCCAGAGACCGTTTTGTCATTCTCAACCTGTTAGGTTATCCCAGGGATCGCTATTTGAGTCTTCTCGAAACGTAGAGATCGGAGGAGGGCAGTTCACTAGTGCTCAAGGTCACCACGCCAACTTTACAATTAACGTCAACCGTATTTTTCCATCCCTCCGGCATTCTTAACAGCGTGCTAACATAACCCAATGATTGCAGAGAATGCCGCGAATGACCACATGGAAGGGGATGAGAGGGTGAGCAACATGCAATTTAAAAATGCTTTTTACCAACGCACCTTCACAGGACTATCTGAGAAACTCGCAGGTTAGTCCAGTGACTCCAGTCATGGATAAGGAGACCAATTTTGAACACGTACGCTTATGCCGTAATTGGCTACGTTTTCCTACGGTTGACAATCAGTCCATTGCAGATTTGGAACCTTCCACCCCTTCCTGTTCGGCGAAGTTGTGATATTTACTATCGACACCTCGCAGCCAAGGGCCGTGGGTCGCCTATGTGGGAACCCGAACCTAGTAGCACCCTCCCAAACGTATATCGACGTCAAGGCATTACTGTTGGTGATGCAGGCATTATCACAGCATCAGGAGGGTTCGACTTCATGTTCAACATTTGCCTTCCTTCCGACCATCCGATAAATCAAGAGGGCGTTCCTGACGGCTTTTTGCCAATTTTTCCACGCCTCAAGTCAAGCGATGTCCGTAAGCGTATGGCTTACAACACGAATAGCTACGTTGCCAGCGAATCGGTTGTAAAGTCTCATAGAGAAAGCGATTCCTCGTATGTACTCCTACTTTTGGATAGACGAAAAAACCTAACACGGTACGGGTGCAGAGAAATAGCATTCGAATCTTCCGCTTCTGAAGGGGCAATCCTAACAATGCCTCAGGGTGCCCACGCCGAGGATCTCGCGAATGTCTCACAATTTCGACAGTACTTCTCCACACACGCGGAGAGCTGGTACAGATACATTAATACCATCCGTGGAAGGGAAGCAAAAAATGGCGATGTGCGACTAGTTATCGGTTGTGATAAAACTTCGTCGTGGGGGATGGCCACATTCTCAAATTCAACGGCGCAAGACTTTCACTTGAAATTCAAACCAACAAGCGAAAGTGGCTCGACGCGGACATACGGATGGGAGTACTCGGCCATGGTTGATGCAAGAGCAGGCCCGGACCCCGAAGAAATGGAGGAGCTGAGATCCACTGATGATCCTGACAGTTCGAGTGTATACAAGAATCAGTGTCTGTTCGTGCGCACACTGAATGCCACGTTTCGAGATGATGTCTGGAAAGGGTTAAGACTTGATTTCGAAACGGCCATGGATGTCCAATCTGATTCATATGCCAATTCATATGGTCCTTCTTCCAGCACCAACCACTCGACATCACCCAATCCTACGGCCTCGTCATCCTCTAACTCAACGACAACGGGTGGATCCACCCGCTCTTCAGCAATAACCTCATTTACATGGAAGACTCTCCCACCAGTTCTTATCGGCGACTTCGACACCGCTCTTGTAAGCAATTTTCTCCTATTGCCCGAAATAGTTCTTGAGCATTCGTTGAATTATTTTTCAGACTGCTCATCCATCGAAGAAAATAAACGACTTCATGTTAACAGAAGCGAGTAAAATATCATTGTGGTTCGGGGGGGTTTTTCGCTAATCAGGCTTTCCACAGAATCCTCGCGCGCGGATTGCTATAACTCGGGATGATGATTGGATGTCACTGATGATTGAGGTAAGCTCTTGCACCATTTTTTTATTTAATAGTGTTCTCAGTCCCTCTCTAGACCGATCAACGACTGCCTCCTCCAGATGAACTAATTAACCGCATGCTGACCAGTCATGATGTCTGCGAAGCCGACGGTAAGTGCTCCGGTATAAGGCATTTAGGAATGCTTGTTTCACTTCTCGATACAGGCATGCTATTCCTACAATTAAAACCGAAGGCTAGCTCCCTGGTTTCCTTGAACGATGTCTCATGTTAATGCTCTCATTTTTTAGGGCCAGCCCACCAACGTGAACTTCAAACAACGTGACAACGGAGTCGCGCCACCCATTTCTGTTTTCGAATTAGGTATTTATTAGTGGTGCTAGTCATCTTCATGATGGAATATTCTATGACCATCTGACCTTGAAATTCTAGATTCACTTGAGCCTCTTTCACATGCTAGACGACCAGTTTGTTTCTTTTCAGTGGATGACTATTTCCGGGGTTGAAGAGTGTTATTATCAGGCTAGTTCGAAGTTCGGGCAAGAAAAATCATTCCACCATCCCGACTGGACCAACATCTCTTCAAGTTATTTACCCCGACCGCTGCCCGATTTTCATGAAGGTGAAAAGGTCATTTTATTGACCACACCCATCCCTGAGTGCGTGTTCCCAACCCTGCCAAGTGCTTGCAAATTCTTCACATTCTAAGCAGTTTCATCTTAGTCTTGGGCCCTACATTTCCGCTGCTTCCGAAGTCCGCAGTGCTGTAGGTGCAGCTGAAGTTGTTCCATACATTCCTCGCCAGCACCCCATCTTTGAGACGGTCTATGGATTGAAGCCCGAACAGCTCAGACACGACGATATTGTGACGGTGTATGTGCAAATTTTCATTATGGAAGATATTTGAGATGTTGATCTTGCTCTTGCTCTTCTTTTTTTGGTTTTAGAGGCGCAACGGGAACAGGGACAAGCCATGTAAGTTATTGTACACTCATAAAAACTCTCGTTAACCATCTCAAAGATGATCAATACGCTTCCTGGTGAATTGAGAAGGTTGTCAGTGATCAATAAGGAATCCGCCCCTCAAGGTGTTACGCAGCAACCTACTTGCGTTGGCCTACGCATACGAACACCTGCCGATGCCCATGTCATTTTTCATGCCGTACATGAGCGCCTCCTCAGGATGGTGACACGCCGCCTCGATACTGAAGCGCGCCGAGCGATTTCACCTGGGTGTGTTTATGTCTGGGAGGAACCAGAAGCCAAGGCAGAGGCGAATAGGGCGGTGAGCCTTATTTTTGGGTCATCAACATCCCAACTTCGAATTTACCTATCCCAAGCTGGGCATCGAGCGGTGGACGGATTCTATTCGGTGGGGACCTAGCCGCGTGAAGGACGTGAGTATAAATCGAATTGCCCGACGCTCAGTTTTCGTGACGTACTCTTATCAGGAGTTCTTATTTTACCATGAGAAGAGAGACTCGCAAGCCGATTTAGAATTTATGACATCTGACTCGGAATCCACAACGTGCGTTTCATTAATCACCCTCAAACCACAAAATTATATTCTGGTGGCGGTCATAGCAGGCAAGCTGTTTACAGACCTCCCCTGACTAAACAAACATATTCGGTTTACGTCAACACACCCAAGGGCCGGAGGAAGTGGCATCTTAGTATGAATTATCTTTCATCATCTGATTAACGAGATAATACTCATTTCTTCATCCGTGCCCTCGTATTCGCACTCCAGTTGCCTACCTCGTGCCCGAAACTGTAGAGCAGCTTACTACCATCAACGATCATCCCAAGCTGACCGCTCTCCATGTGCCGACGGGAATGTATACCAGCGCTCGAAGTATGAAAGCCCGCCCCAAAGATTTAACATCGATTCTTCCCAGTGGAAATGGGATATCTATTTCGAGCAGCAGAATCGCAGACAGCGAGGCACGTCATTTACTCTGCCTATTTCAATAATCATCTAACAAAACACTCTTGAAGCCCTTTACGGTCCTCACCCGCCCGCTCGATAGTACTCAGGTCCTTGCTCCACTGGTATACCGAAATAGCTGCGCAGCGCCTCGTCGTCACGCCATGGACGAGATGGTGCTTAATTCCTTTCTAGGATTGCAATGAAGGCGGTCCCGCCTTTATGCTTATGGTAATAGACTAATAGTAGTCTGTCGCCCCCTACTTGTTCTTCGATATCATTCACAATTGTGTGTAACTTGCCCTGATGCTAGTTCTGCGCTCCTTGAAGCTGACAGCTGAGGATCGATTCACTGTCTGCCCACGTCATTCACCACCTAATCCATATTCTCATCTTTGCACAATTCGTGTACTCTGCACCGGACGCCAGTAAAATGGCGGCCGTACGCGATGTGCATTCTAGAGACGTGGAAATGACGGAGAAAAGCTCCAGCTCTGCTTTTATGTTTATTTAAGGTTACTTAGGAGGGCGCAACTCACCCTAGTCTCTTTGTCTTCATCCACCGATTGTCGGACAAGATATCTGCCGAATTCGGGTTGAACAAGAAAAGGTGGAGTGGGGCTAAGGACGCAAGGTAGCACTGGCACTGGCAAGACGACTTTGAGCATCTGGCGCCTAAATAATTGGGAGGTGAGTGCGGAACGTCAGAAAAAGCGTATCGGGTGGTTCGGGAAGGCTGATCAATGAGGACCCTTGGACGCGCAGGCGAGTGCCACTGAATGCACAATACGTCCCTAGTGAGGAGACGCTAGAAATCCACCCGATGCGAGTTTACAGATACGAACTCCTGATCACCTTCATCTAGTAGGTTATATTTGCACCAATACGCGTTAGCGCCAATGTGCCAAAGAGGTCCGTGAAACGCGTATTGTATAAAAGGAGAATTCGTCTTGCTCTCTTCATCCCATATTTCGGAACTTCCCAGAATTGAGTATCGCCGACCGCACGAACACTCAGTAGCAGGTAAGTAGCCTCTTATCCGCTTGGTTTTCACCTGGGGGTACAGGTTGTGATATTGATGTAAGCATCGCCCATACCCGCAGCTTTCTTCCTATATTTACATTCCAAAGGTGAGTAAGCGCCCACTTCGAAAGGATCGATATGATATCAAGATTCAACCCATTAGGTCTTCATCACGATATCCGACAAGCCAACATTATTGTCTCCTAGTGAGCAGTCGGTCGCTTATCGTTGGAGTATCCAAATGGTATCGAAGGCACCGACGTGAGTATCGCTCGTTATTCGAGTCGTGGTTCAATGCCAATCGCATAGCCGTCCTTCCGCTAAATAACTGATGTAGGCTTAGTATACATGGCTGTTAACGCGGGTATCTAGCGTTGGCGGGAACTCTAGGCTCCGGAGTCATGTCTGGGACAGGCTTGGATCTGGAATTTTTTTCAAAAATTAGACTCTAGGGAGCCAAATCCATGAAGATAAAAATTCCCAGCGAGAAATCATTATTATTTTTATTTTTATTTCAATTTAAGTTAATAATCAAAGAAAATCATTTACAAATCACTATCTTATTTACAGCTAGTCCTACAACTATGAAA
>Ga0307517_10007524_pt1 | contig 15846 bp, 23 predicted proteins | sample 23_EM_MG_FD_194515 | JGI IMG/M metagenome (GOLD analysis project Ga0307517, IMG submission 194515) | Populus trichocarpa ectomycorrhiza microbial communities from riparian zone in the Pacific Northwest, United States - 23_EM | ecosystem: Host-associated > Plants > Roots > Unclassified | place...
GTCTTATTTCAGGCAGTCACCGAAGCCGGCTGATCCGGTGCCGGTGGTGCCGATCGGCACACATCGTTAGCAGGGAGGTCGGAACGTTTCATCACGGACAAACCCTCCTCCTGTCGGAGTCGGGGATTTGCGCCATGGGGTGAAGTTGTGGTCGGGGCTCTTAATTAAAAAAAGCCGGCGTTGTCCGTGTCGTAAGCGTGAACGGGTGAAGAGCGTGCGTGATGCCTTAGCACGTTTTTACCACTAGAGACGATCATCCTACGCCTCATGGTGTTTTCCGAGGAGTTATGCATTGGGCGATCGTATGTAAGAGTACAAGATAAGGCGAATGGGTCGAGCACGGAAGGAATCCTGTCCCTACAGATACACAACAAAAAGGAAATCACTCAAACGTGGTCAAACACGTTACACCAAATACTTCTGCTTCCACGTGTCTCTCCCTTCTACTCCCTGGTTCTTCCTCTGCATTGGGTGAACGTTCTCCGGGGGAGTTCGTAGATCGTAAGCTTGCGCGAATATGGATTGATTCATCGGTCGCCGTCCCGCTGGTCCGTGCACTTCCCTGTGCAGCACCAATGAGCTTGCGCCGTTTGATCTTCCTGGGAGAGAGGAGGGGACCCTGTTCGGTGCAAATCTCTGCGGGTGCCTTGGGAGGGTCTGAGCTAGGGTAGGTTGTATGGGACCTTGAGTGTAGTAAGTACCCCGCGGCCGCGAGGCTGCATATGTGGCTGGTGGCCTGGGAATATGAATGCGCGGTGGGACATTCGTCGGTTTCGACGTAGACTGTTGTCTCAACAACTCGATTTCTCTGAAGGGTCGTTGTGGGACGCAAAGCTTTGCTTCCTCCGCGGCTCCAGGGTATTTATCCGACCAAGAAATTAGGATCCCGGCGACAGCTAAACGAGCCAATGAGAAAGTCATACGACGTGAATCACGGAAGGCAAGTTAACTTACCAATGACGACTGAAGTCCACGACATTGCAACGACCGATCCTGCCTCCCTGCATTTCTCAGGGTGACTAGAGAGAAACTCTTCGCAGAAGCCGTCTCCGGAGGTTGCACGGATGACGAGACCCACGGCACCCGTCAGCGAGAGCGAGAGGATTATGGAAAAGCAGGTGACATTTGGGACCCGACTCGGCTCTATGTCCTTGTATTTGAATTTGAAGAACATACTAGATGACGTCGTTATGGCGGGGTTCACCACGGGTAAAAAGAATGAGTGAGACGCACAAGACTAGGATTATGAACATAACCCCAATGTTCATCAAAAACTGTAGGATCTCATAGGCTAATAAGTGTTGCGTTAATGTTTGGTTGCATGAGATTTGGGTTTGGCTCCGCTCACCTCCTGCTCTTTGGACGAGCATTCCAGCCGACATCAATGCAAAAATCCCCGCGTGTATGCCCATCTCTGCACCTGTGAAGAATTTCAGTGCCCGTTTAACCACAAATAATCCAAAGTTGAACTTACATAGCGCAATGATCCTGATAAGGCTGTGAATGCGAAGAGGCATAATGAACCAGCCAAGAAATGCAAAAATAGAAGCGAAAGAAGAAAAGAGAGAAGGGAAGAATAGAGAAGAGGAAAAAATCAAAGTCAAGGAAAGTCGTGAGGAGAAATTCGAAAAAGTCAAGGAGAGGAGGGTTGCAGCACAAGGGGCGATGAGATAGGGATGGGAAGTCGGGGAGGGGAGGATGGAGAGGGAGTGGAGGCCCGGGGCAGCTCTTCCTACAGCAAACTCGCCTTTAAATCGATGGAGGAACGACTCAAAGCGTATGGCCATGGGTAAAGAGTCTGTGCACAGTAGACCATGGCTTCCGGTTACTGGTGTGTAGTTGCACGGCGGAGGTTGCTTCATCGTCTCTATGGGATTTGATGTCACCGGAACGTCCTAACATTCAACGCCCACGGCGTCCTACGTCCATGGCTAGCGGAATGGCAACTTGACGCGAAAGGACACGGAGTCGTCGGAAGTTCCGGGGGCAAGTTCCATAATGCGAAAGGCGTGCAGGAACATGGAAACCTAGAGGTTTGTAGCTTCAAGATGCACAAAGTCCCCGAGTCCGGTGGTGGTGGTAGATTACCGGTGCATGATCGCCGCGATCGAGTCGGTGCCCTTTTCCTTCACCACGACCTCAGTGGGTGCACCCGGTGGTAAACGCGGACTTCCACGTTGGGAGCATGCGTCAACCAACCCACTTAGCCCCAGGCTACCGTCTCGGGAATGCTATCACATGGAACAACTCACCGAGAGTTGCACGAGTAGTTGACGCCGCCCTCTCTGGCGTAGACCCTGTCGGTGAAAGACGGATGGACCCCACACGGACAATTGCCCAAGTACCATGGTCCAGGTTTTCGCCCTTGAGTGTGCCCCGGCTGGACATCTTATTGGCGAAAATCAGATGAAACCCCACATCTTTGTGACGGAGGCATGATACCTGTTGTACGAGTGGGGCGCTTTTCCTCACCTTCCCTGCCGACCACTACGGTTAGCTTCGTTCAACCCTGGTGAAGACGTAAAGATCCTCTGACGGTGAACTCGTGCGCGTACGCTGAACACATCGGGGAGTACGAGGGAGACAGACATTTTCGATCCGTTCAACAACCGCGAAATGATGCAAGATTCTTCACACCATACCATCCCCGCCACAGACGTTTCGTCCGACCCATGAACCCAAATCTGGTATTCGCTGTAATTCCGTTTCTATTCGTGGCTTCAATCAGGTAATCAAAATGAACTAATCCCGCCCACGCTTTAACCCCCACCCAGAACTCATTCCGGAGCATCAGTGATCACTGTGTGAAGAATACTGGGGTGGATGATTCGTTCGCGTACCCTGTTGTTTCGACCCCATTCAAGATCAGATGGGTAGGGGATCGCATTTTGTTATCTGTGTCAAGTATCATATACATTGACTTGGACAACTCCCATAATTCCCACCGGGGTCGCATCGATACTCGTCGGTGACAACAACCGCGACATCGATCCCCCTAACTGTCATCTACGGTTCTATTGGCCCCCAACTCGATGTATTCGCTCGGGTGATCACGCTGACAGTGCGACCAGAAGTTCATCAACGTTGGGTTTCCCGCATTGTTGATCGTCTGAATGCTTCGGGCTGGGATGCGATCTACCACAGAACAGGCTCTAGAGCAGTGGAAATTGTGCAGTAGCACGTTCCGGATTACAACCACCGCCTAGGAACTGGGACTATGTTCTTGGTTCCTCGTGCATTTTCTCATGTATGCATTCTCGCTGATTAGGCGCACTTCGTAGCAGGTGGATTTATTTCTCATGCAAGTGACTGTGTCTATACCGCTGGCTGTGGCATCGTGTGGGGATTTGTGCGTGTCTCGTCAATCCGACGGGCCTAGTACACCTCGTCGAACACTGGAGCCCTGAGTGTCCTCACTCCATTTCTCTATGCTTTGGTATACAGGATGTTTTAACTCTCGAGGCGCTGCCAGGTAGCCTCATGAATACATGCACACGGGTGGATCGCAGCAGGTGAAACGGGTGGCAGTACAACGAGGAAGGGACGCAGACGTGGGACGGAAGGTAAAGTTGACCTCACTTTTGGGACATTTGAGTCGACCTGTTAAGTCGGTCACCGCCCTAAAGTGCACTTCGTAGGTGACGTTGAAAGATATATGTACCACAAGAGTCCGATGAAACGATAAACAAAGCCAGTTCGGGGAGACAACGGAGTCCGTCTAAGAGACCCGCTTTTCCCACTTTTAGTCTCGACACCTGAATCCCCTTCAAGAGAAATCCAGCTCCTCCACACACTCTCCCAACATCGCGATTATCTCCTGCGACATGGTCTCGGGTTCCGGATCCATAGTTATCTTCTTGAACGCACACCCGGCTTCCTTCCTGGCCTTTACCAACCGCACGAGGCTCATCAAAGGGAAATCACGATCTTCGAAGGGCCGTATGATCAGCTCTCGAAGATGCGGACACGGGATATCGTCCGCGGATGGCTGAAGGGCGGAGAAGACGAGATCTTCCCAACAGTCATCCAGCCCAAGGACCTCCAAGTTCTCGAAGCCGGCCAGCGGGAAGCAATTTGAAACATCGTGTTGGGTGAACTCTAACCTCTTCACCTTGGATAGAGGGAGGAAGGTTTTATCGGCGAGTAGGGTGGGTAAGATGATTTCGGGATCGACGCCCTTGGGAGAAAGGGCATACATTGCCGCTTCGAAATCCGGACCTTGGACAACAAGACACCCGTAGGATGGTTCGATCGTGCAACCCATCGAAGTCACATTGGCGAGTCGAGGGCCGACCCCGAGGGGTAAGAAATGGGTGAGAGTGTTCATTTTCTCCAGGTGGAACGGTAATTCCACGAAAACCTGTTTGATTTTCGGTAGGCGCAGGGACTGGAGGATTGGGACTGGGTCATATATCCGCAACGTGAGGTTCTCGAGGAAGTCGAGGGTAATTTCGTGGAAGGGGATGTTTCCCGGCGTTATGCAGCGGCAAAAGATGAAGACCTCTGCCAATTGAGGGGCATTTTTAAACAACATGAAGATTGAATCCATTGGAGTTGGTTCGTCTGTGCCACGCAGATAAAAATGGGTGAGGTTTGGCAGGTAGAAGGGTGTGAACGTCGGGGAGACATCCGAAAAGTGGATCGAGAGGAGGGATGGAGCATATCCACCGAGGAAGTCCGCAGGAAGATTGATTCGGGGGGCGTCGAAAGTGGATCCAAATAACTCCAAAGTTTCCAGGGATAAAACAGGATCACGGAGTTGAAGGACCGCGGAACGGACATCGACTCTTGACAGATTGGCTCGCAGTGATCGTGTCCTTTCAATATGGCGACCTAGGATGTTGCGCATCGGGAAGTCTGAAGACGATGAGGTAGCATAGACGTCGATTAGAGCGTCCTTCGAGCGTTCAAGATAAGCGAGAGTGCGGTCCAGGTCGCGGCAAGGGATGTCGGTCCAGAGGGTTGGGATCGACAAGATCGCGGTTCGCCAGTGACGACAAACGTGTGTGGCGGTTACTATAGTTCGCTCGAATATTCGGAATGCCAGTATTCTGGCAAGCACCTTTGGTGGGAGTCGGCTCGCTGGTGGGGTAGTATCCTCTTCCAACGTGACCGCCGACAAGGCGCCTGCGAGGGCCTGTTCGAGGCTGGGGACCTAACCTGCTGATTCAGATTCCCTGTAATGATGTCAATCGAATGCAACTACGAACCTTCCCCTGCTGGGTATCGTCTAGAACTCTGGATAGGTATATTAGTCACGAGTATCCCGGATAATGTGGCGAATACACACCTTGCGCGTTGTTGGTTGTCTCCAAGCATCTCGGTACAACTGCTATCTAACTGGTTAAGGAGGAGAGGACGCGGCAATTCGGAGGAAAGGAGTTTTGAGCTGTGTTGAATGCCGGCGACCATCTACCGTTACTTAGGTAAGGATCCCCGGTGCGCGCCGTGAAATCGACGGCGTCTCAGAATTGAATCTTACAGGAACCGTTGACCGACCTCAAATATTCATTCCGGCGATAATGACCGCCAATTTGTAGAGCACTTCGTTGGACCAAGTATCGGGTGTTGGAAGTTTCGTTCGGGGTGATTGACGATCAGATTTTATAAGCGATTCGAAGCGATCCCACCAAGGCACTTTCATAAATGCGCTCTCCCAAAGCTTTGTTCAGTGCATCGTTGGGTAAATTGGTGTTTATTTGTGTTGAAAATCAGGCCGAAAACAAAGATTGAAGGGATTTATCCCTGTAGCACTTCCAGGCGGTCAGTGTAACACGCCTGAATTGTTTGTCTAACGTGCACATGCGGTCCATCTAGCGACCAAAGTGGTCCCAAATCTGGAGCGTGACTCCAGCGCTGTACTAGCGTATGTATGTATAGGCTTACTGTGACCGTCGGAGTAAGAATAGTCTTTAGGTGCGAATCACAATAGCTTGAGGTATTCGGGGATGAGCTTGGCCTGGATGACACCCAAAAATGGTTCAGTATTGAACTTCCGAGAAAATATCACTCCCTGCGTCTGGCCTTGCAGAGTCGAGTGCTGTGATCACTCGCTATCAGCATCTCGGCCCTTACGGGGCGAACTGAAGCCGACGTGAAACACAACACCCCAGACCAACCGCCGCCGCCCTAGACCCTTTCAAAGCTATGTGCCATCCAGTACCATGGCTACAAGTCAGCAAAGGTGGGACCGGCGAAGTGGGAAAGACCCACCCAATGTGCTAGAATACCAGCGATGGCATCGGACCATGGGGATGTGGTCGTCATATGTCTGAGAGGCATTCCAGTTTTGATAAAGAACAGAACACAATTACCATCAACCGGAGGTTACACTTGAGGACCCTCCAGTGCCATTCCGAACAGCCCTGCAAGCGCGTCTGCAAAGTCTGATGTCCCCTCCATCATCGGACTCGTTACCATCCTGCTCGAATTCTTCAGATTGAGGAGAGCTCGGAGCGATCGACGCGCAACCTGTACTTCCTGTCTGCTGAGTCCGGATGTTCTACACTTCTTTTTTGGCGTAATAAGAGTCAGGGGTTCCAGTAAATCGGGATCGGCAACCAGAGGTGAGACCCTGACATCACATCTTTGATCGTCCATTTCACGAGTTTCAATTCACACATCAAGATCTTGACAAGTCACAAGAGAGGGAAGAACTGCGCTGTAGAGGCGAGGCTGTTGAGGTGTACACGCGCGCCCGCGTGCCTACTAATGAGTAAGGACCGAAGACCAAGAACCCGTAATTAATAGCGGTGGAAGATGAAGGAGGGTGTGACAATTGGAGTCGATGGGTCGATGAACAAAAATGTGGATAGGGTTGAAAGATATATGAAAAGGTGGAAGATACCAAAATAATACATATGTTTATACAGCCGCTAAAACACCCTGGAGGTGGCCTACACAAGGATAAGACAGAAAAAGGAACAACAGCAAGACATGACTTCAACTTCGGGAGGTTCCAATTTGATGGAGAGGGGAAAAGGGGTGTTGTGTCCACGAGAGTATTGCTTATCGCAATCCTCTTCAAGGAAACGAATGACTGATGTGAGGGGAAAAGGTCGTCGTGGTGTCGCAGGTAACCCCCGTCGAACGAAGAGCCATGGCAAACAGTGTGACGGGTCACCGGTTCCTCCTGTTGTTGTCCCGTTGCCTCTCCCGCCTCCTCCTGTCCCTCCTCTCCTCCCTGTTTTCTCCTTCCCTCCCATTTCTCCTCCCCCCACCAACATAATTTGCCGGGAAGGTTCCGTTCTCCAACATCGTTGCTACAACATCCGTCGGTAAATCAATGTGCACGCCGTCAGGATATGTAAAGGAGTCCAACGGTGAATATGCTGGAGGTTCCCTCCTTGTATTCGGGTCTGGTTCCGTGGAACCATCCAAAGTGGATTCGCGAGTGTGTTGAGGATCGTCATCCCTCGAGATCGAGTCCGCGTCAGAATCGAAGATGTCGGAATGGTCGGTGGTGTCGGCCAACCGGCTCCCGCTCGCCCGTCCGGTGCGTTGGGCTGGTGGGTTCCGTTCCCTCTGACCCGCCGCGAACGCCCTCATCCCGATGTCCCTTGCATGAGGGGTCGGGGGGTTTGGATTGGGGCTCATCGGCGAATCCGGAGGCGGGTGAACGTTAATCTCCCCCCTTTGCATTTCCCTGTGCCTCAAGCTCTGACCCTGACCATCTAGATCCGCCAGCTCCTCCTGTCCCAGTTCCTCATCCACGCCAATTCCGTTCACCTGCCCCTGCCCCAACCCAAGTCGAGACGCAGACCCATGATGTTTATGTGAAGAAGTCGAAGAGGAATGGTGGTGGTGGTGGTGGGGGGGGGTTGTTACTATCGTGTGGCTTTGTGAAGAGCGAATACCTCTAGGGGTGTTAAACGGATTCGCACCTGAGGACGGCGGGGGTGACCGACTCCGGTTCTGGTTGGTGCTCGAGCGGATCTGGTCCTGGGTTAAGTTAAGATTTGAGTTGTGACAAGGATTAGAGTTGGGTGATCGTGAGGGGGAGGTGCCTTCATCTCCGGACTCAAAAACCTCGCCTTCGTCAGTTCTTCGGGTCGGGGGAGAAGGTGGCAGGTCATTCCTTGCCGTCGGAGTATGGAATGGCATGTCCGTGGGCGAGATGTACCTTCCAGAACTCGACGCGCCTGGACCAGCAGCGTCATTCCCTTGGGCTCCAGTCTCCGAGAGCTCATCTATTGGGGTGATCGGTGGGGGCGGGGTCAATGGGGGAGGGGGTGTCATCTCGGGGTTACTGAACGAAGGCGACGGAAGGTTTGTCGTTGCAAGAGTTGAGCGCTTCGGTCGGCGTGATCGGTGTGTCGAGCGGCGTCCGGGAGAGGAAGAGTTTGAGGAAGTGACATGATCCAACGGTGATTGACGTCGACTAGGTGGCCGAGAGTCACCAGCAGCGAGGAGAATGCTACCACGTTCCGAGCCGTATGCAGGGGGTGGGGCAAGGGTTCCAACACTTGGTGCCAGGCCCCACTTCTTGACGTTGGCTTCGATAAAGACGAACCCAGCCTGGCCAAGGTTTACGTGGATACTACATGGTCCGTCCGCACCCACAGTCGGGAATAAGTTGTAGTTCATGAGTCCGGTGAATGCGTCATCCATCTTCCGACCGTTCCTAGTGTAGAACACTGTTCCAGTGCGGGGACGGTAGCCAACACCCAGAACATCTCCTTCTTTAAGAACAGAGTTGAACGTCGCAGAAGTGAACGGGTAGTTGTAGGATTTATCACCGTTGGAGTGGTAGGCGATCGAGAAGCGACTGTGACCGGGCAACCGGAAAGAAGGATATGGCTTGGTTGCCAACCCAACTGCGACATTTGTTGTCGGAGGGAGGTCAAACATCTTGACCTCCCAGTAGTAGACCTCGTTAAGTTTGGGTAATGGAAGGTTGGACTGGACAGAGGAAGCAGAAGAAGGGTCGGGTAGGAATGTGATTTCAGTCCGGGCATGAACGAGGAGCGAATGCATGGCTTCTAAGTCGGGTTCGAATGACCAGGCGGCCACCCCCTTTTCTTGAATGGAGAGGAATTGGGAAAGGGTGATGTCGGTTGGGAGGGAGTTGGGAGGGTATTGGAGTTGATAATCTATGAAGAGAGCAGCTCAGTCGGACACCAGTGTTTACATTGCGGAGTTTGCGAAGAATGAGCGCACCCTTTGCACGGAGGTATGTCCGCCTCTCAGATTCGCTGACCGACTCTAACCACCTCGACTCGACACCCTCGAGACCGCCCTCGCCTTCGATGAGATCTTCCCTGCTTAAATCGACGGGACCTTCGCCATCTCGTAAACGTATCCCGCGACGCCTGCGAAGGAGGATGACGAAGACAAGGAAGAGAAGGATGAGGAAGAGGAAGGTGGAGAGGACAATCAGCAGTGGCAGGAGGAAGAGCAATGCGTCCCTGTTGTGCGGTCCTGGCTGGGTAGGACCCCCTGCGACCACGTTTGTGATTGCTGAGGGCTGTGATAGAGCTATTTCGGCCATGAGTTCGTTGACTATCAGAGGGGCGGACGAGGCGAGGGGTGGCTGCGATTCGACGACAGATGGATACGGTATTCGTATCTTGCCCATGGCGGGAAGTGTATGGGTGGGTGATGACCCGCCGTGTTCGTCGCTGGAGTAGATTAGGAGGAGAATAAGATGGAAAGAAAAATAAGGATCAACGACGAGACGAGAGCGTCGGGTGACCGTCGGTTACCTGCCCCGCAGGCGTGACAGACTTTGGTGTGTGACATATGCGTTACTCCATCACGTAACCCTCACAAGGACCGCCTTGGCCAGTGGGCAGAGTGCCAGACGAAGAGAGAAGAGCGCATACGACCGGTCCAAATGACGATGAGCACAAATCTCTCTCCAAACTCGCCCAGGATCCTCCGGCGCGCCACCACCACCCGCAGACGCGCAGGATCTCATCTGCCTCCGGTCCAAGACCAGGAGAGCCACGACAATGCGCTCAACATGCTCAGAAATTATCTCAGGGGCAGGACTTGCTACGATGTCTTCCCCGTCTCCTTCAGGCTTATCGTCCTCGACACAAAGCTCGAGGTCAGGAAAGCCCTCCAGTGTTTTCTTCTCAACGGTCAGTCTCATCAATCGATTCCAATTCACTCTGCTGATCAATCTCGACCCACCGATTGCCGTGGTACTCATCACGCCCAGGTGTCGTATCCGCACCCTTATGGAACAGCGAAAAGTCCTGTTTTGCTGGAATGCTCACCGTCTCCGACATCATCCACCTCATCCAATACTACTACCACACCTCCAACTTCGCCACCGCAGCGACGGACGTGGAAACTCTACGACTAGAATCTTTGCGAGGCAAGCCCTTCCTCGAAAGACCGGCGCCCATGTCTGACCCCCTCTCTTCAGACATCGAAAAGGCCCTTGGCGTAGACACCCCTCCACTCCTTTGGGCATCACCAGACCAGTCACTGTATGAGGCTGCCGCCCTTCTCATTCAAACCCACGCACGACGGCTCCCCCTTCTCGATAACGACAGTGATACCGGCCACGAGATGATAGTCTCAATAATGACCCAATATCGCCTTCTCAAATTCATTGCCATCAATGTACGCTCTCTGTGTCTCCTTGACAAGGACACAGGCACTGATGTAATTTGTTCTACCTTAGTGCACGAAAGAAGTTGTTCAGCTTCATCTCCCCCTTCGTAAACTGGGGATCGGGACATATGTCGCGGACACTAAGGACGCGCCAGAGGGTTCTCCACCGTTCTGGCCGTTGGCAACGGCAACGATGTCGACCCCCGTCTTTGACGTCGTTCATGAATTCTCCGGACGGGGTATTTCCGCAGTACCCATTATCGACGAAGACGGTATCGTCGTTAACCTCTACGAAACGGTCGATGTCATCGTGCGTTATATTCATCCACCGCATCTACGGCCACCAATGTACAAAGCTGACTCACACATACTGTTTGCCTCGCTTATGCAGACATTGGTACGGTTGGGAGCCTACCAGTCCCTGGACTTAACAATCGCTCAGGCGCTTAACGAGCGCTCCCCAGACTTTCCTGGTGTCGTCATTTGCACCGCGTCAGATTCCCTCGGGACACTTCTCCAGTTGATAAACAAGCGCCGAGTGCATCGGTTCGTCGTCGTTGAGGGAGAAGAGGATGAAAAGCGCGGCGGAAGGAAAGGACGTCTGCTCGGGATCATCACGCTGACCGATGTTTTGCAGTACATCGTCGGCAACGGACCACTGCAGGAACAGGCGGAACCCCTTGAAGAAAAGCCTCATTCCCAGCCCCAACAAGAACACCCTCAAGATCAGCCACAGCCTGAGCAGGCGCAACCGCAGGAGTCGGGGACCACTGAAGAGGTATAAATACGTTTCCGTAATCCCACGAACCATCTCGGTTTTCTCCCTGCTCGACTTCCGGTCCGTTGGCGATCGCTTAGATCTTGGCGGCCGAGCCCCAAGGCCTCCAGTCGCTCCGAGGTGAAGGGTCCGTGTTCACGCGCATTAGTTGGCGGGTTTACCGGTTAGAAGGGGCGGTCGGGGTGTTATTAGGCGTCACCCCGGTCTGGTGCATAGTTTGGAACTCAAAGTGCTGCTGGAAGCAATAACATATACTCACACCCACCCACCCCCATGAAATGTGCCCCCTTCTCTGCCCACTTTCTTGGGGTTAATAACTGAGGTGCTCGCTTCTTATCCGAGTTTGGGACTGGCGTCTGAAAACGCCGAGACTTTACAACGCTTATTAATTTGAACGTGTTCGTTGAAGGGAAAGCGCCCTTTGTTTCGCGTACATCTCAATTGCAGGGGGCGCGTATTCAGCATGGGCGCAAATTTCAATTCGCCATGCTTTCGAAAGGCTTCTCGATCACGAGAACTTGCCTTTCACACGCGTTCACCAACGTGCCAGTCTATCTGCCGTTTGCTTCTCCCACCCATCTAGCCTGGAAACGGTCACCGGACTGTACTTCTAACGCGCTGGATTCTTGTATGCTTTTGTATGTCGCGGGCACCATGATAATGTCGAAAGCGAGTATGGCGGTTGGCAAAACAAAGGCGGGAGCATTGACCATGCTGTGGAGTGACTACTATCGAAGCCATGCTTGAGCCACCAACGCTTTGGTAATTTCCTTGGAAGATTTAACGGAAGGCGACTTCAACCTGGGTGGCCCTTCCTTTTCCCCTTCCCCTCCCACTCTTACCTCCCGGCGTCCTCCCCGATCGTGGGCTCCAGGACCGCTTATCTGGATCTCCGTTGGTTATGGGTTGGCACGTGTACCGGATTTTTAGGGTTGCTGCGCTGTGTGGGTTCCTCGTGGCTTTAACAAGGTTTTAGGAGCGCTAACGTCCCACTCAGGCGCACTGTTTTGCTTGCACTCGGCTCTGATCGGGATTACAGCGGCTGGGATGTTGGCGTACGAGGCTGGAGGTGAGAAGAATCCGCGAATGAAATCCATGAAATCAATTCACAAACTCACCTAGATTTCGAAGCCCTACAGTTTTCAATGAGCATCGTCGTCCTGTTCGCCATCCTCTGTTTGTACGTCACTTCTGCACACTCATCACCCCAACCCTGATCTCTGTCTCAGTTCCGTGTTGAAATTCAAGTACAACAACGGAGAACCTCGCATCCCCAATTTGATTGCATTTTCCGCATTTTTTGTTTTTTCGTTGGTCGGCGCAATCGGCCTTGCGGCCCGCGCTGCCTCCAGAGATGGAAAGGGACTCTGCGAGGATTTAGCTTCCAGAGGCTCCGAGAGCTGCACGGAAGCTGCGATTGCGATAACCCTTACGTGGATATCGGTTATGATTGGTACGTCCTCCGCCCGGTTGACTCCAGACCTAGTTAGCCTAACCATCCCTACTAGCTATGGCGGGTCTTGTCCTTTCGTGGTTGGACAGAAGTTCCAGGATGTCCAGATCGAATGGTCCGCACGGCTGGCAGAGACCCGAGAAGGAACTTGAGTTGCCAAAGCAGTACCAACAATCGAAACCGGGTTTCTACTCATCCCGTTCACATGTCGCTGGACCCACGGCGGCGTATATTCCCCGGCCACGCGATCCCTACGACCCCCCACGTCGCAAACACTCCGTCCGTTCCCAACCGCATCAGACAAATCCAAAGCGGGTTCCATCGGACAGAGCGCCTATCCCTCCGCTTCCTCCTTTAGCCGCCTTTCACCCCCTTGATCTGGAAACCGATTCGGTGGCTGCTCAGAGGATTGGCCATAGGCAAGGGAGTCGCGACAGGCCCCGCCAGAGGGAACGTACTAAAGATCTACCTGAGCCACCACCGCCTCCGAGAAGACCATCTGTAGATCCGCACGAGAGGGAAGTACGGAGAATGAGGCACATCAGTCCTACTGACCTGTACGCCCAGATGGGTTAAAATCACGTATGCCATTTATGATATTGTACTACCTACCGGGTCGACTTTCCTGTATCTATATGTAACCACGTACTGGCACTGGTTTGCCTGATTATGAGAATACCATTCCACGTTTTTCCACGTTCACGCGATACGTGTGCCAGTTGACAGCGTTGAGTTCTCGCCACGCAGCCGTTGATTGGATGACGATAGATCGAATGCTCGATACGCCACGCGAGGTAAATCCCGCACGATCGAACGGGGGGATACACACTGGCTACTCGGAGACGATCAGGGGGGGATCCACACGACCAGGTTAGGTCCCTTTTCTTGCGTTTGTGTCTCCGCTAGCAATGGACGGACATTCGAAACGAGATGGTCCTACAAACCCTGAGCGTTAGCCGTTAGTCTGAGCATACTGCTATCACTTGAAGGCGCTCCTGGCACAAACGGCCTGAGTTTGGTCGCAAATGCGACCTGCGATTCTACAGGTCACGGCGAGCAAACGATTGCGGAGGGATCAAACGGAACACAAAGGTAGGGGGCTATGTGGGCTGGACGACTATGTACACACGAACTACGAATCATATTTTCTACGAACGTCTTTCTCCCGTATGAGCTTCACGTATGTGCTGGGATACACGATCTGCTCGAGAAAGATAGACGAAGCACCCATTGACAGAGCATTTAACGTGGAATTTCTTCACATGGACGGCAAGATGCTTCCAAGCGGAGCTACGATCCCTTGGAGTCGACTCGCAGTTATCCCACCGACAAATCTCCCAGTTGCGACTGCCCTTCGGCCAGTGATCGCTGAGGATATGGACTTTCCACGAGTCCAGAGTCGCCGTAGTGTAGTCGACCCGGTGGCGGAAATTACAACCGGAGAATGGGCAAAGGAACACTTCTGGAACCCTTTCCGATTCTTCCGCATGGTTGTTTGTGGGGGCGTCGTTACAGGCGCGAAAGGTGAGGTGGTCGTCTTGATCTGGAGTTTCCTCGGGTTCTTGATATTGATTCTCGTCATCGGACGCGGTGAGGTCTAGAATGTTCTCGTGGACCCCCGGGGAGAACACGGATGGATGAAAACCACGTCTATCCTTAGGAAGAGTGGTGAAGGGACTGGTACCAACATCCCGCTTCGAAAGTCTAGACGGATCGTCGGGTTATAGGTATTGGATGTCAGAACAAGGGAGAAACCTACGAGTAAAAGAATTTCTCGAATAGGCATGCCCCAGGAGTAGGGGGCAGGAGGCCTTGCTGATCGTTGTTGCGAACGTAAGAATAATCCATTGTGGGGTCTAGTTGTGGGGGTAGGGATAAATTAGCTGGGAGGAGAAAGGATTGGTGAGACGGTGGGAGTTATCCCAGCCGTCCTGGAGCAGTTTATAAACTGGCAAACAAAGCGTTAACACCTCCAGGTGGCCCCCAGGGCGAATTTGCGACGTATTTCACAATTATTTCCCGTTGCCTAGTTGCAAAGGAAAGTGGCCGCCTGTCGGTGTTCCGATGGGGGAAGGCCATTCTCCCAGTCCACGCCATGGGGTAGCATACATGGCCAGTTAATGGCTATGGAGACTGGCAAATAATCTTGATAATGAGTGCCCTCGCGTTGGGATCTGATTAGCATGAATGCAGCGCGGTGACGCTCGATCCCAGGTTGGGGTCCCAATTCTCGAACACTGGAGTGGGGGAGGTTTTTTATCGTCCCGGTCTCTCGTGAGGGCACCATGGGAGGATTCTTCGGAACAGAGGGTCGAGGCTTTCGCTCTTGGATCTTTCCCAGGCCACCTTCTGGGAGCCATGTCGCGTGCCGTCGCAGGCCGTGGTGGGTTTGAGGGGACGGGAGGGGGCCAGAGCCGATCATCGCTCCATCGTGCCTCCCCTGGCCCGAGGACTCGGTCATTCCTCCCAAATTTACTTGATAAGTTGTAGGGGAGAAAATATGGAACGCTGTGGGAGAGGCGGTGCCCCGATAACTTGAAAAGAGAGGCGCTCTGTGAGCGGAGCCGAGTGTTAGTAGACAGAAAACGTAGTTTACGCCTCACTTTCAGGCAGCCTGAACCCACAGGGTCGCAGATCCCTCGCGGGCGGCTCGCCAAAGTCAAACGACGAAATGAGACCAGACGGCCCAAGGAACCGTCTATTCTGCTCCCTGGGTGTCCGATCAGAGAGGGATCGTCACCATTGTGCGATGGCGTCGAGATGACGAGTTGTGACTCTGTGAAGCCGAGCAAACCACTCTTATACGTGAATCCCTCGAGCCAGTATGGTTTCCTGGCCAGAAGCAGCGGGATGGACGAGTCCAAGCTGGCAGAGTGCCTGCGAGTCCGTCGTGGTAAGCAGACGGGAGAGTGAGGGCGGCCCGAGTCCACGCAATTGAGCAAGTTCAATATCCGGTAGCCTCATGTATACATACATCCAATATCATCAATCCCCGTTCCGTAGCTGGCAGAGGCGTACGCCCGGTAAGATCCACCCGTCTGTGAGAAGG